>BNJT01000458.1_pt1 | contig 113089 bp, 170 predicted proteins | sample 8540491 | NCBI WGS metagenome assembly BNJT01 (sample SAMD00202455, study PRJDB9452) | human saliva metagenome | host: Homo sapiens
AGGTGTACCACATCTAAGAAATAGTTTAGACAGATATTTCAATACTTTATCATTTTTTTAATCTATCTAATTATATAACATATTTTTTTATAAGATATGCCTACTAAAAGAACTCTGAAGAAGTGTTTCTTTTTCTCTATAAATCATGATTCAAATATATTTATATATCTAGATACACAAGGTGAATTACTCATAATTATACTATTATAACTAATAAGAATATTAACTGCAAACATAAGAGCACTCTATATTTATCATAATATTTTATTAATAAACCCTTATATTATTTATACATGTACAGGTATGGGGTTTATTGACATCCATACCATAGGTTGCTACGATTGATTTATAGATTATATTTTTATGTCTGCATAGTCAGATGATGTTGTTTAATGAGGTGATTCACTTATGTTTAGTGTAAAAAAACATGCATTAACTGTTTCTGCTGCATTGGCGGCTTTCGCATTGACATTTGGTGCTCCTGTGCTTGGTCATGCTGCATATCAATTAAATGATGAAGTAAAAGACCCTACTCCAGCATTAAAAGAAGCTTCTACAATCGGTGTTCGTACACATAATACTGAAGCTTTACAAAATATGCAAAATAAAGATGCTATCGTTGTTATGAGCTTTGGTACTACATACAAAGATACTCGTGCTAAAACTATTGATGCTACTGTAGCAGCTATTCAAGCGGCTCATCCAAATACAAAAGTAGTAACAGCATTCACAAGCCACATCATTCGTGATCGTATCCAACAAAAAGAAGGTATTACATACCCAACTCCTGAAGAAGCATTAGCCCAATTGAAATCTGAAGGTTACTCTCGCGTAGCTTTAACATCCTTAGATGTTATCCCTGGCATGGAATACAACTATGATGTAGCTGTTTATAACCTTTACAAAAACAACTTCAAAAAAATGACATTAGGTACTCCACTTATGTACTGGATGGGTCAAGAAGGCCAAACTGATGAAGTTATTCAAACAATTAAGGCTGTACAATCTCAATTCCCTAAAGTAGGCAAAGAAGATGCTGTTCTTATCATGGCTCATGGTACTCCAGATCCTGCAAATGCTTACTATTCTGTAATTCAAGACCGCATCCATACTCTTGGCTTGAAAAATGTATTTGTCTACACTGTAGAAGGTACTCCAAATCTTGAACAAGTTATCCCTCAATTGAAATTACATGGTATTAAGCACGTTACATTGATGCCATTCATGATGGTTGCCGGCGACCATGCAAACAACGACATGGCTGGTGATGAACCAGATTCCCATAAATCCATCCTTGAAAAAGAAGGCTTCAAAGTAGATACATACCTTCATGGTTTAGGTGAAAACCAAAACATCCGTAACTTGTTCGTTGAACGTGCAAACGAATCTTGGGACGCTTTACAAAAATAATCAATCCATAATTTAACTAGCATCGTAATATAACGTACATAGGAGTACATCATGAGAAAACTACTACTTTGTAGTCTCGCTTTGGTCATGGTTGTACTAGCAATAGCTGGGTGTGGTAAATCCACATCCAGCTCTTCTGCTACTACGAAGGAACTTACCTTTAATGGTGAAACCTACACTGTACCAAAGGATCCGCAACGCATCGCCGTTCTTTCAAATTCTGTATTGTCCATGCTATACGCAGTAGATGGAAAGGCAGTTTCCCGAGCTAGCACAACAGATAAATTAGCACCAGACTTAGAAGCATTACCAGCATTAGGTCAAACGGCTAACATCAATATGGAACAATTGTTAGGTTTAAAACCAGATGTGGTATTGGGTTTGGAAAACCAACATAAAAAATATGAATCCCAATTACAATCTAACAATATTCCAGCCGTACTTTTCAATTACGATGGCATCAAGGATAATGTGCCAATGCTAACATTCCTTGGAGAGTTAACAAACCATCAAGATAAGGCTAAATCCGTTATTGCCACCTATGAAAGTAATATTCAAAAGGTTAAGGATGCCATTAAAAACCAACAACCTGCACGTATTGCCGTATTGCGTGCTACCGGTAAAAGGTGTGACAGCCGAAACCGACGAAGCGGTAACTGCATCTATGGTCAAAAGAATTAGGTATGACAAATGTTGTAACATCTCACCTAGATGGTACAGCTAAAAGATAAAAACAGTACCGTATTCTCTTGAAACATTAACCGCTGATAATCCTGATATTATCTTCGTCGTTACCATGGGTAAAGAAGAAGAAATTACAAAGGCCATGAAGAAAGCTATGACAGATAATCCTGCATGGGCTAATCTTAAGGCTGTACAAAATAATCGTGTCATTTACTTACCATCTAAACTATTCCTACTTAACCCAGGTCTACAAACACCTGAGGCTATGGCTCGTTTAGTGAAAGAAGCATATGGCGTTGATGTTACATTTTAACATATCCTAACATACTAAAGAGGGCATTCCCCATTTCGGGAATGCCCTCTTTCACTATTATTCTAGCTATCTACTCAACTAAACCTTTTACGCGTACATATTGTTTATCATCAAAGGTATCGATTTGTACATCTACGGAAAATACATCTCTAAATAGTTCATCCGATACGATTTCTTTCGTGTCTCCAGCTGTCACTAAATGACCATCTTTTATAATAGCCATATAATGAGAATATTGTACGGCTTGCGTCAATTCATGGAGTACCATCAATACGGTTAACCCTTGTTCATCGTTTAATCGTTTTAACAATTCCATGATTTCTAGTTGATGGTTAATATCTAAGTATGTTGTTGGTTCGTCTAACACTAATAATTTTGGTTGTTGTGCTAACGCCATAGCAATCCATACCCGTTGCCGTTCACCACCAGATAAGGATGGAATTAATTGATTCCGTAAATGATTCGTTTTTGTAATTCCTAATGCATAATCAACGATTTCTCGGTCCTCTTTGGCCGTATTCTTCCACCACATTTGGTATGGATAGCGTCCACAATATACCAATTCTTCTACGGTCATATCCTTTGGCATATTAGGCACCTGTGGCAGAAACGCCATTTGACGTGCCAATTCATTTTGTGAATACGACTGTAATGGTTTACCTAAAATAGTCACACATTCACGAGGACTATGGATATATCCAATCATAGACCGTAAGAGTGTACTTTTACCACAACCATTAGGCCCTATTAAAGTCGTTATTTTACCAACAGGGACAGATACATTAATATCATGTAAAATATGACGATTTCCGAAAGTGACGGATAACTGGTTTACATCAATAGCCGTATTCATTAGTTATCCCTCCTCAATAGATATAAGAAGAATGGCGCCCCAAAGAATGCCATGATAATGCCAACCGGTACCTCAATTGGACTCCACATAACACGCCCTACCGTATCACTAACAACGAGAACGAGTGCCCCTAATAATGCAGAGCCGGGGAGTAAATACGCATAATCATTACCGATGATAAGTCGTAACATATGCGGTATAACGAGGCCTACGAAACCGATTAAGCCCGCAATACTAACGGCACCTGCTGCTAATAGAGCCGCAACAGCAGTCATAATAAACCGCGTTTGTTCTACCTTAAGGCCTAGCCCCTTTGCTGTTTCATCACCTAAACTTAAAATAGTAAGACGTTTAGCACCTAAACAGGCAAAAATAAGACCGACTAACGCGTATGGGAACAGAACCTCTACTTGAGGCCAACTGCGTGCAGCCAAGCCCCCTACCATCCAAAGTAAGGCTCCTTGCACACGATCTCCATAGAATACAAGTAGTGCAGAAATACCAGAGCCTAAAAAAGCAGCCACCGCAACACCAGCCAAGATGATACGGCTTGGGCGTACACCATTCTTCCAAGCAAGAGCATATACCATCAACGCCGCAGCCATAGCACCTATAAAGGCGACGAGAGGCACAATATGATCATAGCCAGGGAAAAGAATAAATATAATAACACCGGCAAGTCCAGCACCAGAGGAAACGCCAACGATTTGAGGATCTGCCAAAGGGTTCTTCATAACCGCCTGTAAAATGGCACCCGATACAGCTAAACAAGCACCAACTAATGCAGCAACAATATTACGAGGCAACCTAATATTCCAAATGATTTGCGATGCTGTATCTGTTAGCTCACTAGCCCACAATGTGTGCCAAATCTCCGATAGTGACACCGGTGTTGAGCCCCAAATCAGTGAGATAATCATGCTAGCTATGACAGCAATAACCAAGACAATAATAACTGATATGCGAAAGAGTTTTCGTTCATTCAGAGAGTCCACAGTAACCTCTCCTTTCACCAATACATGGTACTATCAGCACCCGTATTATACATATAAACCTCATAATAGATATAGTAAAACCCGAATCGCCAGCAGTATGCAACGATTCGGGTTATATTATTTAGATTCTTTGCCTTCTACGAAGAGCATATCGTTGCGTTTTACATCTGTGTAAAAGCAATGCATTACATACGGAAGCAGCGATTGGGCTACCACCCTTGTTACCTTTTACAGTGATATAAGGAACTGGGGATACTTCCATCAAATAATCTTTAGATTCCGCAGCGCCTACAAAGCCTACAGGAATACCGATGATAAGAGCTGGTTTAATACCTTCTTCAAGAGCAAGGCGCAATACTTCGTACAATGCAGTTGGTGCATTACCGATAGCAACAATTTGGCCTTCTAATTGTTTGCCAAATGTGCGCATAGCAGCGATAGAACGTGTTACGCCCAATTCTTTAGCCATTTTAGCTACATTTTCATCTTTGATTAAGCAATGTACTTCATTACCACGAAGTTTAAGGGCTGGTTTAGAAATACCTGTGCGAACCATTTCTACGTCAGTGTAAATATCTGCACCATTGTCTAATGCTTCGATACCTTTTTTGAACAGCGTCAGGGGCTCATTTTTTTACGAGTTGAGCATATTCAACGTCACCAGATGCGTGAACTGTACGAGATACAACGCGTACTTCATCATCGGTTAAACCTAAATCCTTTACATAATCGTAAATGATTTCCATACTTTTATCTTCAATAGCTTTAGGATTTTTAACGTAATCCATTAGTGTCCTCCCATAATTTGAAAAATTCATCATTCGATGATACCACAGGGCATTCGAGTTTTACCCGCGGACGATCGATAACAATAACGTGGATGCCAAGGTCAATGGCAGCCTGTAATTTCGTATCAGCACCACCTACGAGGCCAGAGTTTTTCATAACCACAACGCTCGCCTTTGTATCGTGAAACATAATACGATTCATATCGTAAGAAAATGGACCTTGTACAGCAACGATACGTTTAGGACTCACATTGAGATCTTCCATCATTTGCAACACCTCAGCAGTTGGCAAAATACGTGTCCACACTTCACAGTCTCGCAAAGCTTCAGATTTAGCAAAGATATGCATTGTCTTACTACCAGTAGTCAAATACACATGGTTATTATTTTCTTTTGCTAACTTGCCTGCTAGATTAGCTGCCTCTATTTCATCCACTACGATATGCAATTTATCATAGTCTGGCAATGGTACCTCTTTTCGTTCAAACCGAACAAAAGGGATACCCACCGCCTTAGCTGCATCTTGAGCCGTTGCAGTCACAATAGCCGCATACGGATGGCTTGCATCGATGAGTAGGCGCACATTATGCTCCTTAATCAACTGTTGCATAGCCTCTTGGTCAAGACGGCCTGTATGAACTGTAATGCCTTCATGAGCAGCTAGTTCCGCCCCATATTGGCTCACGACAGTCACGAGAACCTCTTCACCAGTCCGTTCTTGGATATCTACCGCTAAGGTACGGCCATCCAAGGTACCAGCGATGACCCAAATCATAATTTGTAGCCTCGAGGTGTAATCATGCGACCGTTTTCAACATAAGTTTGGCTGTTACCAATGATAACAAGTGTTTGCATATCCACTTCTTCTTTTGTGAAGTTTTCAAGGTCAGAGATAACCATGTGTTGACCTGGACGGCCTGCTTTTTGCACGATACCTACTGGTGTTTTAGGATCGCGGTATTGAAGAACGATTTCACGTACTTCTTCTAAGTGAGTAACGCGTTTTTTACTGCGAGGGTTGTACAAGGAAATAACCATGTCACCTTGCGCACAAAGATCAGCACGTTTTTTGATAAGATCCCATGGAGTCATCAAGTCACTAAGAGAAATAACAGCAAAGTCATGCATCAATGGTGCACCCAAAACAGATGCTGCTACGTTTACAGCACTAAGTCCTGGTACGATATCTACAGAAGGACGTGTGTCAGCTGGTACTTTGTTAGCAAGCTCCAATACAAGACCTGCCATACCGTATACACCAGAGTCACCAGAGGATACAACAACTACTTGGTGACCTTCTACAGCCAAATCAACGGCTTGTTGGCAACGGTCCACTTCTTGCATCATCGCTGTACCAACTGTTTGTTTTCCTGCGATAAGGTCTTTAATCAAATCAAGATATGTTAAATAACCGACTACACGATCTGCCGCTAAAATCGCTTCCCGTGCTTGTGGTGTCATAAATTCAGCGTCCCCAGGTCCAATGCCGATTACTTTGATGTTACCTGTGCAATGGCTACCGTTGTTTTGGGATACACCGTTTTGTGCTGTATTAATGTTTGGCTCTTGGCCGCTAGTAATGCTGTTGTCTCGCATACGTTTCCTACTCCTATTGTTCCTTTTACAAATGTGGATTCTTTTAAATCCTGTTCTTCTATAACGGGTGCTATCTCTTCTTGTGTGTAGAAATGGATAGACCACCCTAATTCGTTTACGGCCTCTAATAGGCCCACTTCATCTTGTTTCACGATAACCGATGCAGCTGTGACGATGCTTTTTGGTGAAAGCTTATGCGTCTGCAGAGATTGTGTAATGGCATCCAGTATGAGTTCCTTTGGCGTATCTCGGCGACAACCAATCCCCATCGTATATGTACGAGGGCGTAAGATGAGTTGCTCTGTATACTCAGGAATCACCTTATCCGTTATAACTACACGACGAACACCATCAGTCTCAGGCAATGTAAATACATCTACCACCTGAACAGTGCCATGCGTACCGATATGTAATGCAGCAGCATCGCGTAACCGATTAGCATCGACTAAGGTTTCATCGATGTAGTAGTTAACGCTTTCACCAGCCACAACAGTAGAATTCACATCCACTAATGTGTGAAAATCGTCGACCAACAGATGCTCATGCCGCGCCAACACGTCAGGCGCTGGCAATCCGTTTACATCCGTAGCGGTTGTAATAACCGGGTCCGCATCGATGGCCAGCGAAATGGACTGCGTCCATTCGTTGGCGCCCCCCAGGTGACCAGATAATAAGCTAATTACATGGTGTCCTACTTCGTCCATTACAACAATCGCAGGGTCCTTAGATTTATGCTCAATATATGGTGCAATCATTCGCACTACTAATGCCCAGTGCCATAATGCACAACACTTGATCATAATCTTTGAAAATCTGTCCAATATGGTTTTTGAGGGAATCAAAATAGATGGCCTCGCCTCCAGAAGGGCGATTTTTCCTTTTTCCAAAGCAATCTGCATGAGGTGCCACTAAAGACCTAATGCGTTGACCTAGCTTTGCACCTCGTTCAGACACAGAAAGAATAGCTATTCTATTCTTCTTGCTTCCCGTCAAAGGCGCAACAGTTTCTAGTGCTTTCATCATACTAGTCCTTAGCACTGCGGTACATGTGAGCAAAACCTTTATCGTAAAAGCTTAGATAATTCGTATTCACTATCTAATACATGGCTTACTACGATCATAGCTTGGCGCAATACGCCTTCTTTCGCTACGATGTCCGCAATGGTTTCCAATGTGCCACGGATAATGCGTTGGTCAGGCCAAGACGCTTTAACTACGATAGCCACTGGAGTCGTTTTATCATAGCCGCCCTCGATGAGTTCAGCTACTACTTTATCTAGCATTTGAACGCTAAGGAAAATACACATGGTCGCTTCATGAGATGCTAACATGCGCAATTTTTCCTTTGGAGGCATTGGTGTACGGCCTTCCATGCGCGTAATAATGACGGTTTGAGATACATTTGGCAATGTATATTCTTGTTTCAACGCCGCTGCTGTAGCAAGGAAAGAGCTTACACCTGGCACTACTTCATAGGTAATCCCCATGCCAGCCAAAGCATCCATTTGCTCTTGAATAGCACCGTAAATAGCAGGGTCGCCAGTGTGCAAACGGACAACCTTTTTGCCTTCTGCTACGGATGCTTTCATAACAGCTAGTACCTCATCAAGATTCATAGTAGCACTGTTATGAATTTCACAGCTAGGTTTACAAGCCTCTAAAATAGCAGGATTCACCAAGGAACCAGCATAGATAACAACGTCCGCTTCTTGTACTAAACGATAGCCTTTTCGCGTAATAAGCTCTGGATCCCCAGGGCCTGCGCCTACAATATGCACGTTAACCATATTACTCTCCTTCTGCGATACGCGTTGCAGATACAATAAAAATTGGACTCAATGGATCCAACAAATGATATGGACCAGCCTTACGATAGCGGCTAATGGACATTTGGTACCCTTCATAGGTGAAAGGACGACCTTTCAACTCTTTTAAAATGGTATAACCCGTTTCCATCGTTACCGCCGTTACAACAAGGCGACCGCCTACCTTTAACAACCGTTGTACTTCATCCATAATGCCCGTCATACCACCAGCACTGCCGCCGATAATAACCGCATCAAGCTCAGGTAAATCTTCCATACCTTCTGGAGCTTTGGATTTTATAACAGTCATATTGTTTACATTGAATTTCTTCATATTTTCATGAATCAACTCAATGCCTTTATCAAAACGTTCGATAGCATATACATGACCTTTAGGTGCCGCTAATGCAGCTTCAATAGAAATCGAACCTGTACCTGCACCTACGTCGAGGACGATGCTATCTTCTTCGATGCGTGCTTCATTCATAACGGCTTTGCGAATCTCGCATTTCGTCATCGGCACGTCGCCGCGTATAAATTCCTCATCTGGAATTCCGAAAAAATGTCTCATCCTAGTACCACCATAACAGAATGTCCAAAGCCTTCGAGCTCTGTAAGAACCTCTAGCGTGGAGTCTACGATTTTCTCATCGTCATAACTCAAGCGCTCAAGGGCTGCAGCTCTCGTTTCTTTTGGCCAACCTGCATCTATTAAAATACGCGCAATATGCGCTGGATTATATTCAGGATCCGTTAAGAATCCCATCTTTTTCCCTGCTTCATACACGAGTTTCTCAGGCGCTGGTTGGCGTCCATGAAAACTCATTAAATCCGCATCATGCCACACCTCATTAAGACGTGCAAAGGCAAATGTCATGGAACTAATGCCTGGCACCACTTCAATGCGTGTGGTGGGAAATTTCTTTTTCAAATACGGTAACAAGCTATAGTAGCCCGTATCACCACTAACCATAACAACTACGTCATGATCGTTGAGCTCACGCTCAATTTGTTCAGATAACATGCTTAGCTTACCTGTTACAGGATATGTAATTTGGCCAGGCTCTTGAAAGTCCTCTAAGGACCGTTCACTGCCTACCAATACTGTAGCATGTTTAATTAAATTAAGGCCTTTAGGCACCACATAATCAGGATTGCCCGGACCAATGCCTACGATATACAAGGTATGTGCCATTGTTCAAGCTCTCCTATTTCTTTAGCATGTTTATCCATAGCCAAAATCTCACCTTTTAAGGTGGTAATAATAATGCCCACCTCGGCCTCGTTAGCAATATATCGCTCACTACGTAACGATGCACGATCTACCACACGTTGATATACACCAGTTAGGCCTTCTCGCTCTAAAATAGGGAACGTAGATTCTGTAGTTTGGCAATTAAATAGCTCTTCGCAAACCGCCTGTGATGCTCCTTCAAGTGCCGCATAAGCCACGATACTTTCCATACGACCATCACTCATGCGATTGTGGGTATGGAAACTACCACTAGCTAATTTTATTAATTTGCCAATATGACCGATGATCAAGATACGTTTAAAGCCAATATGAACGGCTTGTTCAAGCATAAAACCAATAAAGTTACTAGTTTCTGCCATTTGGTTTTTATGAATACCAAATACTTGTTCTGCCAAATCTTGACCGATACGACCAGGAACGAGAACAGCCGTTTCACAGCCATTGGCTTTCATCACCTGTAACTGAGGCACCAAAGAATTCTTGAACCCTTCTTCACTCATCGGTTTTACAATGCCCGTCGTACCAATAATGGAGATACCACCTTCAATACCAAGAGTATGATTCAATGTCTTCTTAGCCAACACCTTACCATTAGGCACACTAACGGTTACCGTTACGCCTTGACCATGAACACAGAATTCCTCAAAGACAAGTTTCATCATAGCCCGTGGACCCGGATTAATGGCAGGTTCGCCTGGCGGCATTGCTAGACCTGGTTTCGTTACGGTGCCGACACCAAAGCCTGCGCGAAAGCGAATCTCCCCAGAATCATCAAGGGTAATGGTCGTTTCCACATCATTGCCATGTGTTACATCAGGGTCATCGCCGCCATCTTTCATAACGGTTGCCTTAGCCTCCGTATCAGATATAATCTCTACGGCCTTGATAGGCACCTCAATGTATTGACCTTGTGGGTTTTCAATAACCACCTTATCTACAATCTTCTTATCTAAGAGAGCCAATAAACCAGCTTTCATTCCTGCCGTAGCACATGAACCAGTCGTATATCCACCCTTCATGTCCTCTACTCTCATAGGGCCTCCTACACCAATAGGGTTAGCGATTCAAAGGAATCAATCTAACCCTATTTTTTATATCTATGTTATTAGGAACGGAAATTAACGAGTGCAATTCTACAGGAATATCCAATTGTTTTTAACATTTGAATCACTGCTTGCAAATCATCTTTATCCTTGCCAGATACGCGTACTTGATCCTCTTGAATAGATGCTTGTACCTTTAATTTCATGTTTTTTTGATTGCTTTTTACTACTTCTTTAGCATTTTCTTTTGTAATGCCTTTTTTAATAGTAATTACTTGACGTACAGTTGCACCTGCAGCTGGTTCAATCTTGCCATAGTCAAGATTTTTAATCGCTACATTACGCTTAACCATCTTGCCTTTTAATACATCGATAATAGCATTCAATTTATATTCGTCATCGCCAATAATTTTTGATGGTATCACCTTCAAGACTAATTTCTGCTTTTTGAACCGCGGAAATCATAGCGCGTACCAATCTCTTTCTTGGCTTGGTTTACCGCATTATCTACCTCTTGCATCTCCACTTCAGATACTACGTCAAAGGAACAATCTTTAGCCATATTATACCTCCCTACACCTGAACCCGTTGGGCATGGGGTTCACGCATTATTTTCATCATCATCCACGTATTCATTGAATAGAATACATCTATATAATTATATCGTAAATTATCAATATTTACTAGGAATTTCAGAATTTAGATTATAACTATTCATTATATAAAAATAGCAATGTACGATACATTCATACATTGCTATTTACTCGTTAATTTATTTTTTATGTGTAATCAATATAAACGGTCCTCTATCCTACAAACGGTAGAATAGGTAACCAGCTTATTAATCAGAAATACAATTATAGGATATTTACAGCCTCATAAGTAGGGTTGTACAATCCATTCACCTTTAGCGTTCATAACGCCCCATTTACCTTTAGACTTAACAGAGCTAAAGCCATGATTAAAGGATTTCACATCTTCAATGACTTTATTGGTGTCTCTAAATAATACATGACCATCATTATCGATAATAGTATAAGCGTCTTTATCTGTATGAACCCATGTTACAGTGTCACTATTAAATGGCTCAATAGTCGCTTCTGTTTGAGCGGAATATAAGGATTTACCTGTAGACATATTGATAAGATTTTTAACATGATCTTTCACTACTACTAAACGATCTGTACCTGCAAAGGAGATGGAATCATATTTGAAGGATACTACTTGTTTACCAGTAGACACATCAAAAAAACGCCCCATTTATCACTGCTATTATCTTTTTAATGCTAACAAACCGTTAAACTTATCCATTTCACCAGCATCGTAATCACCTGGTTGGATAACGATTTCGCCTTTGCGATTAACAAAGTATAATTTACCAGAATCTTTGATTACTGTGCCATAGGATGTCATAGGCCAAACTTTATCTTTTTTACTGTCAATCACGATATTACCATCGCGGTCAATATAACCACGTTTTTGCACCATCGTATACAAAGCCGCCTACATGGTAATGATGACCACCCTAGGAGCGCACCGCCTACAATGCCACCTACAATAAAGCCACCTACAAGACCACCAAGGTTAAAACCGCTTACGGAACGACGATATTCAGCAAGGCCATTACGATAACCATATACCTCTTTAGAAGGTGCAACGAATAACTCTTTACCTGTACCATCAATAGCAACAATTTTACCCTTTGCATTTTTAACAAATGCACGGTCTTCACTAAAACCTGTCAAAACTTGACGAAATTGTGGTGCAATAACAACCTTATCATCTGCTGTTTTAAAACCGTATTTTCCTTTTTCTTTAAATTCTACAAAGCCATCACTTGCATACTCTTGTGCAACTTCTTGTTTAATACGGTCTTTTAACGCTTCTTCTTCGGAAATTTCCACGCCTTTAGGTGTTACCCAAGTCTCTGTTTTCTTATCTACTTGAGCTAATACATTGCCAGTTTTATAGTCAACATCGCGAATTTCTTTATATTTAGGTTCGATTGCTACAGTTCCATCTGGACGGAGAACGCCCCATTTACCGCCTTGTTTCATAGATGCCAAAACACCATGTTCAAGGACTTCATCATTTTTGAAAGTCATCCCTTTACCAGACTTCAAAGATTTAGGTGCATCACGGTATGGGTTTAATACATCAGATACATCGGCAGCAATGTAACCGGCCAAGGCACTACGTTCTTCTAGTTTTTGAGGTGTCATTACACCTACGCTAGCACTTGTCGATGTAGTTCTACGAGTTTCCTCTGATTTCCACGTAGTGGAGGATGCAGATGTACTATGTTGTTCACGAGTGACACGTGTACTTGTAGAATTCGCTGTATCCGTATTAGTTACAGTTGTACTACTCGTAGACGTTGTTGTGGTGGTCGACGCAGCAAGCGCACTTGTAGACATAGCCGCCAACACACAAGCGACTAATAAAGATTTCTTGTTAAATTTCATCATACTCTCCTTCATTCATTGAACTAGCACTATAGAACAATGACATTAAATAACCTATACAATCATAATATTTTATAATTTATTTATATATTATACAGCATTATTTCTCCCCTTTACAACTTTTTTTCATTGATATCCATCTACGAATAATAGAAACGACTTTATTACCTTTGTTATAATACATATACAGAGGTATTTTATGAATAAGACAACTATTATAGATATTGTTGTGCCCCAAGAGGTTACAACGACGTCTATTAACCATATTATTAAACAACATCATATTTCTCAGCGTATGAGGCGGAAACTAAAAAATGATGGCTATATTCTAATCAATAACAACAACGCCTCCTGGGATACACTAATTCACGGTAATGATCACCTTGTTATTTCTATCGAACCAGAACAAGAGTTTTTCTCATACTGACATGGACCTTGCTATCCTATACGAGGATGAATATATATTAGCCATTAACAAAGCCGCAGGCGTTCTCATGCACCCTACGTCAACGGTGCGAGATGGAACTTTGGCCAATGGAGTTTTGTATTATTACAACAAAACACATCAAGCCCATGATTTCCACCCTGTCCATCGTCTCGATAAAGATACATCGGGCATTGTCATAATCGCTAAGACCGCAGTGGTTCAACACGCCTTTGAAAAGCAACGAATTAAATTTCACAAGTTATATGATGCTATCGTAGAGGGTATACTACCAAGCTCTTTCCTCACTATCAGATGGCCCATTGGTCGAAAACCAGGTAGCATCATCGAACGATGTTGCACGGAAGCAGGGAAAACGGCTCATACAGATGTTACTGTCATAACTCATAGAAGTAACAAGGCAATACACGTAGCACAGCTTAATGGCACCACATCAATTAGGCCGACTGTATTATCACCTAAAAATCTAGAATCCATGTATGCCCCTTTGGCATTAACATATGTGCAATGCTTATTGCACACAGGCAGAACTCATCAAATCCGCGTTCATTTATCTCACTTAGGATATCCACTCGCTGGTGATGATTTATATGGTGGTCATTTAGACCTAATTCAGCGTCAAGCATTACACGCGGGTTACCTAGCTTTCACCCATCCCATGACACAGGAACGATTAGAGCTACGTGCACCTCTACCAGAGGACATGAAAAATATACTTAATCCATAAAACAGTATAAAAATTGTGGTGCTTTACATTGTTTCTTGATATACTAACAATGAATAGATATGTATCATCATAAGTTGATGACAATACTTTCAAAATACATAGAATCGGCTACTATGCCAAGGAGGACATTATGCCATTAGTAACGACTACGGAAATGTTTAAAAAAGCTTATGAAGGCGGTTACGCAGTAGGTGCTTTCAACGTTAACAATATGGAAATCGTGCAAGGTATCGTAGATGCAGCCAAAGAGGAACAATCCCCTCTTATCTTACAAGTATCTGCAGGGGCTCGTAAATATGCTAAACATATTTATCTTGTAAAACTAGTAGAAGCTGCTCTTGAAGACAGCAACTTACCTATCGCGCTTCACCTTGACCACGGTGATTCCTTCGAAATCTGTAAGGACTGCGTAGACGGCGGTTTTACATCTGTTATGATCGACGCTTCTCACCATGATTTTGAAGAAAACGTAAAAATTACAAAACAAGTTGTTGAATACGCTCATGCGCACGGTGTTGTAGTAGAAGCAGAACTTGGTCGTTTAGCTGGCGTCGAAGATGACGTTAACGTATCCGATGCAGACGCTCGCTTCACAGACCCAGAACAAGCTGCTGAATTCGTAGCATTAACAGGCGTTGATTCCTTGGCTATCGCTATCGGTACAAGCCACGGTGCTTACAAATTCAAAGGCACACCATACCTCGACTTTGAACGTTTGGAAAAGGTTGGTAAATTATTGCCTAACTTCCCTATCGTATTGCATGGTGCTTCCTCCGTATTACCTGAATTCGTAGCAAATGTAACGAATTTGGTGGCAATATCCCTGGCGCACAAGGCGTACCTGAAGAAATGCTTCGCAAAGCGGCGCAAATGGCGGTTTGCAAAATCAACATCGATACAGACCTTCGCCTTGCGATGACTGCATCTGTTCGCGAATACTTGGCTCAAAATCCATCCGAGTTTGACCCTCGTAAATATTTAGGACCTGCTCGTGACGCTATTAAAGGCATGGTAGCTCACAAAATTAAAAACGTATTGGGTTCTTCCAACACTCTATAATAAATGGCTAGTGGATTTTTAAAAGGAACCTTAATTTTAACCATTGCCGGTTTCGTAGTAAAAGCCATCGGTAGTATTAACTGGATTCTTCTATCCCGTATTTTAGGCGGTGAAGGCATCGGTATCTACCAGATGGCCTTTCCTATCTATTTATTACTCTTACAAATTTCGAGCGCAGGTGTGCCAATCGCCATTTCTATATTAACGGCAGAACGGCTAGCCCTACACGACTTTGGTGGGGCCAAACGAGTATTCAATCTTTCCTTTATTATGCTCACCATAACAGGACTCATCGCCAGCCTCGCCATGTATTTTGGTGCGGATTGGCTCATCTCTAGTGGCATCATTACGGAAAGTCGTGCCTACTACTCTATTATCGCGCTCGCTCCGGCAGTGTTCTTTGTAACTTGGATATCCTGTTTCCGTGGTTATATTCAAGGTTATGAAATGATGACCCCTACAGCGGTCAGTCAAATCGTTGAGCAACTTTTGCGCGTTATCGTTATGCTCGGTGCGGCGGCCATTCTATTGCCTTACGGTTTACCTGAGGCGGCAGGCGGTGCTAGTCTAGGCGCCGGCGTTGGTGCCTTTGGTGCCTTTCTAGTACTCCTATACTATTACTACAAATTGCCTAAGGCTAGTAGTACTGGTGAAAGCTACGATGGCCCACGGGAATCCAGTGGTGAAATCTTAACACGCCTTGTGGGATTAGCTTTGCCGATTTCCTTGGCCAGTATCATGTTGCCATTGACGGCTAACCTAGATTTGCTCATCGTACCTCGTAGACTATTAGTGGCGGGTTTCTCCATGAACGAAGTAACAGAGCTATTCGGTTACTTAACAGGCATGGCAGTACCACTTATCAACTTGGCTACTATCATTACGGCGGCCTTGGCTACGAGTATCGTACCGGCCATCTCTCACGCATTTGCCAAACGAGATCAAGAGGGCATCTACTCACGTACATCAGGTTCCATGAAACTTACCTTTATGGCAACTGTGCCATTTACGGTACTCCTTTATGTATTAGCTGCTCCAACGGTAACATTAATCTATAATGCACCAAAAGCAGAGTTGGCTACACAAATTACAGCCTTCTCCATCTTCTTCCTCGGTGTTCACCAAGTAACAACAGGGATTTTACAAGGTTTAAATAAACCTCGTATCCCAGTTATCAACATGGCTATCGCCCTTGTTATCAAGGTTATCTTAAACTGGAACTTAACCTCCATACCTTGGCTTGGCATCGGTGGTGCTGCGTGGGCAACCGTTGCAGATATAGGCTTTGCGGCATTATTAAACTTAATTTACATCAAAAAATATACAGGCTACTTCCTCGATATTTCCCTTCTATGGAAAAACGTGGTCAGTGCCGGTGTCATGGGTATACTCATCTTTATGAGTTACCACTACTTAACAGATATCTTACCAATGTGGGGTAACTTTATACTCACAGGTATCGAAGGGTTAGTCCTCTATGTTATCATTATGGTTCTATTAAAAGGAATCAATAAAAATGACGGGGCTAATATGCCGTTGATCGGTAGATTCTTTAGATAATTACATATAACAACAAGAGGACTGACCTATGCGAGTCAGTCCTCTTTCTTGTATCGAACAATATAAAATACTCTATATATGATCTCTATATGATTATGCCCTATGAAAAAGACATTTATTTTTTTATTAGCTATTTTTTATTAGCTATTTTTTTCTAGCAGTTTTTTTCTTCCAATAAATACGATGGCATACCTAAACCCGCCTTATACTTACTGTAATTCTCTTTGTTTTGCTTATAATCTACATATTGCACAATATCACGAAGCTTAAAGTTACTAACATGAACATCATGAGGCTTTAATATATAGTGAGAATAACGATGTGTATCATCAAACACAGTCATAATAAATATAGTATCTTTTTCGCCTTTAACTTCAAAATATATGCCAGGCAATCCCATCATTCCATACGGTCGCATATTGAATTGGCTTGCCTTCATTTAATGAATCTACACCTACAAAGTCCATTAAAGAATTGTATAAAAGATTTTGTGCTTTTACGTCATCCCTTTTATGAAGAGGGCCTACTGAAATAGACTCTTTAATTTTACCTGATTGGAAATACTCTATTTGCTTACCAGTTTTAGTAATCTTCGTTCCCTTAGATTTACTATTTTTTAGAGTTCTAAATGTGAAAGGCCCTCTATGTACCTCAGAGGTGTACTCTAGTATATCACTAGCAGGCTTAACAGATGGCAATACAATATTTGCCAATGGAGCCATTATAGTCCGTACTACTGTATCTTCACCTTGAGCACTTAATTTTTTTGAAACACTCTTAGAAGGTATATAACCAAGATGATAAGAGATCGTTGGCTGTTTAGGCATTGTAAAGTTTATGGTACCTACTATTCGGTTATTTTTATATTCAAACACATCCCATGTAGCCTTGTTAACAGTTGTATATGTAAAAGGATTGGCACCTAAAACCTTTATACTACGTTTATCTTCATTCGATATAGGATTACGTTTCTTATAAAATACGTCTTTCATAGATTCTGAATTCAATTTATTATAGGCTATATTAGTGTCTTCCCAATTCTCACTCTTTGGCTGTGGTCTTAACTCATAAGACCATTCTCCATCGTAACTCAAGATACCACCACTGCGTGTTATCTCCTTATGCTTACCGGAACTCTCATCAGTATGCCCTACGATACTCGCTTCAGGAACAGTAAATTTTATATCCGCCCCATGATCTTTTAAAATAAACACTGTACTAGAGTACTTAATACCATGATTCAATTCTGTATTATGATAAATATCTGCTGGTAATCTAGACATATCATAATTAGGAATCGCCTCATCAGCCTTTGTAACACGCTCTACTATTTTTTGTTCCATTCGACGAGACTCTGCTGTATTCTTACGATAATTCTGATATTCATCCACAGATACTGTCGCATCGGCACCAGGAATATTGACAGAAATCCCATAGGCCTGTCCCATACCTAATGTCATACCAAGAAAACCTAATGCTATCAGTCGTTTCAAATTCATAAATACGCTCCTCTATACTTCTATCTCTTAAACTAACCATTATTATACCTAATTATTAAATATTTATCAATTTTTCTTTAAATTTTTTTGTTCTTCATGAGTATGACAGTGTCTTAATATATAGAATTATTAGCATAGAAATAGTACTTGTGCATTATGTTATAGTCTATTAAAAAAATATGCTATATACTAATACATAGTATTAATGACTAGTGTATAGGATTAAGGCTTCTTGTTAGACCTTCTCTTTTTATATGGTATTGATATAGACCTATAAGGTTACTACCAATTTATATAATTGAAACTATGATTTATATATGAGGTGATACGATGACTAAACCATGTATCGGTATTTCTGGCAGCATATTGCGTACAAATGAAGCGCCTTTTGCAGATGTGTTAAGAGCTTTTGTAAACGATGATTATGCTCGCTCTATCGAAGAAGCTGGTGGAATTCCAGTTATTATTCCTTTTACAAAAAATCTAGAGGTTGCCCGAGAATCACTCTCTCGTTTAGATGGGCTCCTCCTTACTGGTGGTCACGATGTGTACCCTCTGCACTATGGTGAAGAACCTTTACAAGGCATCGAAGATGTTTGGCCGGAGCGTGATCAATTCGATTTTGCTTTACTGAAAGCTGCCGAAGAAAAACAAATTCCGATCTTTGCCATCTGTCGTGGACTTCAAATCCTTAACGTATATCGTGGTGGCACATTATATCAGGATTTAAAATATGATACATCCTGCTCCTTAAAACATTCACAAAATCAAACGCCAGCCCTTGGAACCCATACAATAGCAATTGATAGTAAGTCAAAATTAGCCAACGCTATTGGACATACTAATTGGGTAACGAACTCACATCACCATCAATCGGTAAAGGATGTGGGCGAAAATTTACATATTACGGCCCATGCCAAAGACGGCACTGTGGAGGGCTTAGAGGATGATAACTATCCATGGCTTGTAGCTTGCCAATTCCATCCAGAAATGATGACAATAAATGACGAAAAAGCAAAGCGCTTATTTAAAGCATTTATACATGCTACAACAAAATAATACAGCAAAGAGGCAGGAGCAAGCTCCTGCCTCTTTATACGTTCTATTAAAACTCTTCGTCTATATTTTCTTCTGCTAGTTCTGCTAAGTCCTCTTCAATATAGCCTATATCGTCAAGGGCCTCATCTTCATCACGAGTATCTATGTACATACTGATTAAGGCCAACTCACCTTCTTCGTTAAGGCTCACAATGAGACTCATAGGTCCATATGTTAAGATGAGTTTATCCTCTTCATCGCGAATAATGTGCGGCACAGCAGCAAAATGTTGATTCATCAACTGATCAAAATAGTCCTCTACATCGAGACCATTTTTCAAGGGTAATGGATTCGGCATCACCTTTTTGGAATACTACCTTTGTATCCTCTGCAATATATTTGTAGAAATCGTCTACATCTAGATTGTCTGTTTCAAGCCATATACTAAGTGCTGCAATCCAGTCTTTCACCGTATGGGGCACGGTCATAAAGCGATATGGTGACTCATCCAAAGACAGTCGAAGATCATCATATTCGATGGTATAGTTTTCTTGGCTAGACACGATGCGCTCAATGCGACCATCGTCATTAAGGTCTACAAATAACATATACGCATATGCATCGCCTTCATCATAGGCCACCGTAAGACCTACACGGCCTTCGCGGAACAATGCATCATCTTCATAAACTTCAGCAATATGCATTACACGACAGATGACAGGCACGCGATCGGCTTTAATAGAATCGGTCATAGCCGATAAAAAAACTCTATGCTTTCAATTTTTATTACGCGCTATGGTACCACGTCCCGTAGATACATACACACAATCTTCGGCGAGCAATACTTCAACACCGTGAAGATCTGAGGACTCTAGAGATGCTTTCAATAATAAAAGAGCTTGTATTTCAGTCATAACTACCTCATTATAAAACAACAGCCAACTACATTACTATTGTAACATAGTTGGCTGTATATCACTAAAAAAATCTATATTATAAATTCAACTTAGCCATCATTTTTTCAATTTGTTCTTGCATAGCATTAATCTTTTCATCTTGCTCTTTAATTTTTGCATCTTGGTCATTGATAACCTTAACAAGTCCTGCTTTGGAGTAGTCTGCATAAGGTTCACTCTTACCAAATTTGAGACTAACGCCTAAGTTAAAGAGGTCCTCTCCGCCGCCTAAGCTAGCACCAATAGAATATAAAGCCTTATTATTAGGACGATAAAATGCACCAAGAGCCATAGCACTAGAGCCACGATAATTACCATAGCCAGCAGCAAAAGTCCAATGATCATTAGGGTCAAACTCTTGAGGATGCAATGCAGCCAATGCTGCTGCACCGGCACCTACACGTTTAACACGACCATCTACAGCATCAATACGATTATTAACTTGAGTCAATTGATTATTAATAGTAGATGTGGAATCTGCTGTAATTCGTTTTTAACTGTGCTACATTGACAGCATCAGTATCTTCTGAACCAGCTGCTACATTTGTAATTTGGCGTGTAAGAACAGTTGTTCCTGTGGAATCACCAACAGAAATAGCGGCTGCCGTAGATTTCCAAGTTGGAGAACCATCAGTAGATGCTGCTTTTGTAGTTGGATCATACCCAGCAATCCCTTTATCTACAGAAGCAATCGATTCACTGCCCTAATGCTACACCACCATTTCGAGTAACGTTCGTATTGTAACCAAGCATTACAGCATTTTTCAACATTTGCTGTATTGCGACGAGTAGCAACTAATTCCTTCACTGTATAGGTAGATGTACTACCATCAAATATATTTGTAAATGATTTTTGTTACATCTCGCTCCTCAGCTGCCATGGAGCCAAGTACAACATTATGCTTTCCACCATCAAAGTTATGGAAATCCCCAATCACTACATTATCTTCACCATTTTTTTAAGGTCATTTCTAGTACCCACTATGGTGGATCGACTAATATTCGTACCTTCATTACCATATCCACTGACAGTATTGAAAGTACTTAAATTATTCTCTTGCCCTTTTAAGACATTATTAGTACCTGAAATTTGAGAGCGAATAGCATAATCAGCTGTATTGCTACTACCTAAAAATAGATACGGCACCAGCACTCAAAGCCATGTATTCTTTCATATAATGTCGACCATCTTCTACTGTAGTTTTCGGTTTTTACCTCTGAGTTTATCGGTCCCAATCATATCTATAGTTTGAATAGAAAAATCACCAATGGTTGAACCTAGTGCAGGATTATCTATCATTGGGGCTTTAGAATTTGTCACCACATTACCAGAACCAACAATCATGGTACCTGTAGTTCCAGCTGTTCGGTTTAAACTACCTGTTACAGAGTTAGCAACATTATCAGCTTCCTCCGTATCAGTGGCAGTACTTTCAAGCGTATTTAGAGCCCCATAAGAGGAAGAGTACGAACCCGATAAATTATTCCCACCTTCAATTGTGGTTCCGTGACCAGTAATAGTTTGTAATATTTGCCCCGATTTTGAATGGTTGCCTACCACTACACTACCGCCTGAAGTGTTAGATGTATGATATCCAATAATCGTACTAGACCCACCAACCGTATATTTTTTATCGCTTGGATCTTGATCTGATTTTTGGGCTTGCTCCGCAGGCGACATACTACCAATCACAACAGACTCACTTATAGTATCAATATTTTGATTATCCCCAATGACAATACCTGCTGAAGGACCACCAGCAGATTCTGTGCTGTACTCAGCTTTGTTATTATTACCGATAACAGTTAAGGAGTCCCACTCATTTCTATATGTGTCAGTACCGCGTATAAAATTCCCTCTACCAATTGTCAAATCTGATGCATTCGGTTCACGACCAGATGGATGTCCATAATCAGTAACCGTCCCAGCATCACGAGCGATGATTTGGTTATTATCACCAATCACATGTTGTCTCCGGCTACCTTGAACTGTATTATTAGACCCCACAATTCGTACATCTTCATTGCCAACGGCATTTACAAGAGAGCCATTGTCTCTAGGGAATGTCTTTGTAACTGTATTATTATCCCCCACAATAGTAGCATTTTTACCACTTGGAACTGAATTACTTTTACCAGTAATATTAGTATTATCACTAGCCAGATACGTGTTGCCATTCGCATCAGTAATTGGAGTTTCCCCATATACAGAGCTCCCCCATAAACAACTACAAGTACTCGTTACCAAAACAGCCGTTAACAAAGTGCTAACCTTACAATGTTTATTCGTTTTCTTTTTCATACTCTGCCCCACTCCATCACATAAAAAAAACAAAAAGATTAACATAATTTATATAACTAACTATTTTTAACACTATACCTAAAAAAATACATTTGTCAACAATATTAATAAATAGAATGCTATTTAATTTATTCAACTTATATTTCAAGCTATAATATATTCTATATAAATTTTTAAAATTGAAAAAAAGACTAGCAGTATACCACCCGCTATACAGCTAGTCTTTTTACATTGTATATATCTAAGAATTAAGCCATCCATTATGCTACAATCCCAACTATTGTTAAGAGTTCCATAATGAGTGGTATTACGAAGACGAATAAAATAGTACTAATCATAACAAGCCCTGTAGCAAAGGGTAAATCAGCACCAGATTCGTTAGCCACGATTGGTAAAACCGCTATGACAGGACCGGCGGATTGAACGATAAATGTAATCATCGCAATGGGCTCTAATGTAATGCCACCTATATAACGAACCGTTATAATAACGCCAAACATGATGAGTGGTGCAATCACAAAACGACCGAAGATACCACCTAATGAGTCTTTATTAAGAGCCATACTCTTAAGGCCTGCATCATGAAGCACAATACCAATATATAGTAAGGATAATGGTGTAACCATATCGCCTAAGTAATTTAAGGTATTATGTAAAATCGTAGGCAATGGAATCTGTGCATATAAAAATATCAAAGCCACGATAAAGCCCATAAGTGGCGGTGGTAATAATTTCTTCCAAGAAAATTTATGCCCTGAAGGACGCACGCTTTCACCAGTAGCACTAGAATTCTGTGGCAAAGGATCCATTTCGATAAGAAATACCCCTACCATCCATACGGATATGGTGTTACCAATGTAATACAACAGAAAATATGGTAGTGCCTCTGGTCCAAACAAAGCAATCTGTACTGGTAAGCCGATAAATAGGCAATTATCGTTTACTACCATGTTGATAAAAATACCACGACGACCTGGTGGAACGCGTAGCACTTTCATCATGATGAAAGCCACAATATACGATACAAAATAGGTCAAACCTACCACGAGTAAACCGTATCGTAAATTCCATAAATCCGATGTTTGCATATGATGCAAGACCGATACAAATACGCCTGCTGGTAAAATGACGGACATAATAAGGCGTGACAGATTAGAACTAAAGGTATCGTTAAACATACCTCGCCCTTTTAATATATACCCTAATGCTATTAGCAACACAATGGGGATAATACTTTGTAATGAAGTAAGAAAAACCATATAACCTCCCATACTCTATAAGTAGTATATCACAAACAAAATAAGCAAGTTATATGGCAATACAAAATTACGCTAATACCGCATTCATTTCGGTCAACAACTATAACAAATCCATATAGAACAGGCAATTATAATGTAAATACAGTTCGCTGATTGTAAAATCAAGTTGAACAAGTAACACAAAAAGTCCATACGGCTCTCTCCCTTTGGTAGAATGTAAGTGCCTAAACTTCATTCACAAGGAGAAAAATCCCTATGGACCACTTACATTATACCGCAAATGAGCACAGAAAAGGACAACATCTTACATTTTGAGTGCCGTGTTTTTGATTCAGACTCGACTCAAAGATGGATGGAGTCCCTAACAGGATTGCCAAGGAAATTGGCTGCGCACCGAATACCGTTCGAAATGAGATCGAGCGCGGAACTGTGTCATTATACAAAGGAAATATCCTCCGTTACAAAGCCACTGCTGGCCAAGATACTTATGAGCGAAATCGCCAGTCATGCTGCCGACACTATGACTTTTTCGAGAAATCTAACTTCATCTCTTTTGTAGAGCAGAAGTTCTTCGAAGAAGGATGGTCACTTGATGCTTGTGTAGGCCGTGCCTTGGAAGATGAATTATTCACCAGAGATCAGATTGTCTGTACAAAAACACTTTATGGTTACATTGATCTCGGACTTCTTAGAATCAAGAATATCGATCTTCCGGAAAAACTTCGCAGGTCACCTAAAAAAACACAGGTTCATAAAAAAACAAGAGAATTCTCGGTCGGAGCATTGAGGAGCGACCGGCATCTATAAATGACCGTAAGGAGTTTGGACATTGGGAAGCAGATCTTGTTATCGGCTCAAAATAATACCGACGATGCCCTACTGACCATGATTGAGAGAAAGACCAGGGAGTACTGGATGATTCGCATCCCCGGTCGTGACCCGAACGGCGTCATGAATGCTCTGTCAATAATTCATTCTCAATTTGAGGAACACTGGGATGATGTCTTTAAGACAATCACCACAGACAATGGTTCCGAGTTTTCGACACTGTCTGATTTAGAGACTCTGAGTAAAACACTGGTCTATTTTGCCCATCCCTACACATCCTGCGAGAAAGGATCTGTGGAGCGCCATAACGGATTAATTCGCAGGTTTATTCCAAAAGGAAAACGAATCGACAGCTATTCCGATGAGCAGATAGCTCAGGTCGAACTCTGGTGTAATGGGTTGCCGCGGAAGCTTCTCGGATACCGAACACCGGATGAACTCTTTGAGGCTGAACTGGACAGGATTTATTCTTGTGCGACATGATGGACTATTTAGCTGGTAATGTTCAACTTGTTATTGCAATTTTGAATGTAAATACAGTTATAAAATAAACTGGAAATCGTAATATTCCTTATAAATGCTAACAGTATCAACTATGCATTTTGCGTATTATTACTATAACTCATTGTATTGCCTTGAAAGTGTGATGTATGTTACATTTATGGGGCAATGCTTTCACAGTGGTTATATATTGATTTATTCGATGCATTATAGTATGACGATTACCATGTGAGTATGTATCTGTATATTTGTAGTTAGTTGTCCCCCACGGAGAAATGAGGAACAAATGGAAAAGGAAGTTAGAAAAGTTGAAATGAGCGAAAATGTAGCGGATCCTACTAGTCTTGGTTTACTAGGTCTCGCTGTAGTATGTTTTGTGGTATCCACGTCCCGCGTAGGCTGGTCTGGCCCAACAACATCTGTTATTATCCCTTGGGCAGTGTTATTAGGTTCTATGGCCCAATTAATTGCAAGCTATTTTGATTTCAAGAAAAACAATCCATTCGGCTCCGTTGTATTCGGCGCATACGGTTTGTTCTGGTCCGCTATGGCTGGTGTTTGGTTAATCCAAATGGGCTCCTTCGGTCCTGAAATCCAAAAAGGTTTCGATGTAACACAATTAGCATTCGCGTTTGTGGGCTTCTTAATCTTCTCTATCTTTGGTACAATCGCATCTTTGAAAACAAACAAAGTTGTATTCGCTATCATGTTCTTGATCTGCTTCCTATTCTTGGGTCTTGCAACAGACCTATTCTTAGGTGGCAAAACAGGCTTCTTCGCTCTTGCAGCATGGTCTGAATTATTCATCTCCCTCTTGGGCTTCTACGGTTCTGGTGCCGTACTTGTAAACAAAGTATTTGGCAAAACTGTATTCCCTATGGGTAAAAGCATCCTATAATAGTTTGAAAACTATATAATATACTTAAAGGTCTATATATTACTGAGTTGTAATATACAGACCTTTTTTATTACATATGTACTTTTAATCTATTTAAAGCTAAACTGAGCATCCATAATCATGTGTCGCAGTTGCTCAATGCGTACACCATTTGGTAGCTTATCCCTATAGAACTGCAAGGTATAATAGTATCTAGTGCCTTCATAATCAGTAACGAATACCATATCCGTCCTATTCTTTAATGGCCAGCCATACATAAATTCAGCGAGTAAACTACGCACACCATCATTATAGACCTCTATTACATTATCCTTAATAGGCAATACCATCTTAACAGTCGGTTCAGGAATCGTTCTATCTTTAACAAGATTTTTAATCTCATTATCCAAGGACATACTACTATCATTAATAGATCTAGCCTTAACATGCATAAATACCCCATCAGAGGTTCTAAACACCCTACCATCAATATCCTTGGTTTCGCCCTGCGTTTCAATAGCATCCTTCAATACGCGGAATTGATACGGTCCGAAGAATTTTGTTTCTGAAAAAGCATCTAACGAATCATCATGTTGACCATTATGCTCATTCGTAACACGTATCATTGGTGTTGTATCAATTGCTTGTGAAAGCACTGGTGTCGCTAGCAATACACCAAGGCTGATGGCACATATTATTCGTTTCATCTCTACGTCCTCCATGATTAACGATGATGCGGAAAATCCTGCTCAATATCCTCTCTATAATCATCTTTATATCGTATCTCATCAACCTCTGCTGGAGTCAACACACGACCTTCAGCATTAACATATTCTCGAAACTCATTAAAATATATCCCCTCTATATCGGAAGATTCTAATTGCGATTCATACAATTCAATATTCCCGTATGTACGATTGATTTCCTCTAATATGCGATTCTGTTTCTCTATATCCGCGTCATTATCTGTTTGATTATTCGATGACCTAGATTTTGCAATAAGTGCAATAACGATAATGGCAATGATTAAGTACACCATACGACGCTCCTACAATACAACTACTATCGTATTAATTGTAACATATTGGGATAAATAAATTTGTTTAAGGCATGAAAAAAGGCCCGACAAAGAAGTCAGACCGTTTCTTCAAATACTTTTTCGAGAAGCGAGAGCTGGCGTCGAAACCATTTATGCCTCACTTTGATATAAATTATATCATATCTAAGCACGGAAAGGAATTGAATAATTTCCTTCCGTGTTTTGTTTACAAACCTTCATGGTGCACACGAATAGCATAAAACTCTTGAAATACAGGGGGTTGATCCTCCATAAAATTTTTCATAGAAATGAGTCTACGTTTTCCTACACGTCTATCTAAAATGGCAAAAATACGTACAATTAGATTATCACTAGACAAACTTTTATCAATATTTTGATTCTCAAATTCATCAAAAGCCTGATAAAAGCATCGCTGATCAAATACGCCTAATTCTAGTGCTGTATTGTCTATGAACGGAAAACCTTCATGCATTCTTCGTTCATAGGTATCATCTTTAGGAAACAGATGGGCCTTCACATATTGATTCCAATAATTGCCTTTTATAATTTCCTTACCATTATATCGGATAGCAGCCCGCCCCTCATGATCAGGCGATTTACTATAAGTGGTAACAAAATATTGAATATGCCCTCGCAAGCTGATAGCAAGATATTCTGTTTCTAACTTATGCCGTATTCCAGACCACGTAGCCATAGGATTCACACCTCAACACACGAAACAAATATACACATTACTTAAAAGGATAATCCTGCTCATAGTCCTCTTGATAATCTAGTTTATGACGAACCGCATCAACTTCATTGGGACTTAGTACATTTCATATTACTATTATTGTATCATAGTAAATCTACTTCACCCTTATAGGTATCTCCTAAGTTTGCAATCTTAGCATCTGAAATAATACTATGCAATAATCCAATATTATAATCATTCGTTGCACGATTATAATTAATCGTATGGATATAAAGATTATGAGCATCTTGAGTACTAAAGCGTAATTCACCAGTACCATCCTCATACCCAAACACTGTGAGCACACCAGGAACGCCATCATTCCATATATACCTATGGCTTCCATGACGCATACTCGGTTTAAGTTTTTTTCCATCAATTGAATCATTAGTATGATATAATATTAGATTATTAAGTTATGTATTTGAAAGGAGAATTATATAATGCAACAATCATGGAAAATTGCATTTGCCTACATAGGTGTTATTGTAGGTGCAGGACTCTCGAGTGGACAAGATCTTCTACAATATTTTATAAGTTTTGGCCAAATAGGTCTTATTGGTGTTCTATTACTAGGTCTATTAAATGCCGCATTTGGTAAAATCATGCTTTCTTTGGGGAGCTACTATCGTGCAGACAATCATGAAGAAGTTTTTACACAGATTTCCCATCCTATTATTACAAGAATACTTGATTTTGTACTAATCGCTGGTAGTTTTATTATGGGCTTCGTTATGATAGCTGGCGCAGGATCAAACTTAGAACAACAATTTGGACTTCCTTTTTTTGGATTGGCGGATTAATTTGCTCACTTTTAATCATAACCGTATCATTTATGGACTTTGATAAAATTACCAGTGTTCTAGGTGTTTTTTTACACCTATTATGATTGTAATGATATTCATCATTACAGGTTACTCTTTTATTGGTAAAAGTCATGATTGGGCTGCGTTAGATACTATAGCCCACACAATCAAACCAGCCACAAGCAATGTATGGTTTTCTGTCATTAATTATTATTCTCTATGTGCTATGACAGCTGTTTCTATGGCCTTTATTTTTAGGTGGTTCTGTTGTTCGTATTGGTATTGCTGAAAAAAAGGTGGCACTCGTGGCGGCCTATTAGTCGGATTAGTTGTTTTTTTATAGCTGCTATCTCTATTTTTTTGCAAATCTAGATACAGTAAAAGATGCAGATTTGCCGATTCTTGCTATTGCCAATCAAATTCATCCTTGGCTAGCATATATATATGCAATCACAGTCTTTTCACTTATTTTTTTAATACAGCATTCTCTCTTTTTATTCTATTGCTAGACGTTTTTGCCAACGGCAGCACAAAAAAAGAATGAGAATTGTTATTATTTCTGTAGTAATCATAGGATATATATGTAGTTTCTTTGGTTTTTAAAGATTTGATTAGTATCCTCTACCCAATTCTCGGTTATATGGGACTATTACTCCTAATTATTCTTATTTATGGCTGGCTCCGTGATCGTAAAGATATCATTATGGAAAAAAACTCTTCCGAAGAAAGATGCTCCATTTATCATTAAAAAAACATAGTCCTCACAAAAACACTATCAGAAGAAGAACGTGAACTATTCCACACATTAGGTGATATTAGTCAAGCAGATACAAAAAGCTCTAAAAGAAGATATTCATGATGTAGCAAAAGAGATACTTTCAAATACGGAAACAGTTCAAGACTTAAAAGACTATGTAGAAGAGCATCTCACAATAGATGAAGAATTAATGCATGAAAACATCAATAGTCTACAAGAACAGAAAGACTCTAAACAAGCTGATTCACCTAAAAAAATAAATTAACAAAAAGAGTCTAATAAAAATAACAATAAGATAAAATGAGTGATGAGGAAATAATGACCAGTGTAGAATTAGAAATTATATTAAAAGCTGGGAAAATACTTCTTAGTAGTGGTGCTGAAATCAGTCGTACAGAGGATACTATGAACTACATAGCACGAGCTATGAATTTTAAAGATTTAGAAGCCTACGTATCCAATAGAGGTATTTTTGCAACTGCTAAGAAAGCTGATGGAACTGAAATTACTCGTATTTGTAACGTTCCTGAAGTCGATATTAACCTCAGTAAAATTGAATCTGTTAATGCTCTCTCCCGACGTGTCACAAAAAAAATATTACTATTGAGGAGATTGAAAGTGAACTTAATCAAATTGATACCATGTCAGACTATTCTTTTTTTTGGAGATTAGTAGCTTATACGTTAGGAGCTTCGGGCTTTAGCTATGCAATTGGTAGTTCTATAACAGACTCTATAATTGCCGGTATTATAGGTTTGGTATTAGGTATCTATGTGTGTACCATCAAACGCATACTTAGCTCTGATGTATTGATTACCATTTTAAGTAGTATTCTAATAGCCTTATTGGGTAATCTCTTTATCCACTTTGAATTAGGATCCAACCTATCAGTTATATTACTAGGAGCCATGATTGACATTGTTCCCGGAGTTCCTTTCGTCAATGCTATTAGAGAGTATAGCCAGAATAACTATAATACAGGAATAACCCTTATGATGGGCGCGTTACTTACCTGTATTTCAATGGCTGTAGGGGTCGCAGTAGTACAATCACTACTCTTCAACACACAAATGATTCCTCTTTATACCTCTAATTTAGATACTAATTCCTTAACCTCTATGTTTATGCGTAGTATAATGGCTGGTATTGGTACAACAGCATTTGCAATCTTATTCCGTGTAGCTAAACAACATTTATCGATTGTACAATATTAGGATTCATCTCATGGTTCTTGTTCTTAACATTATCTTCACTACAGTCTAATGTTATGCTCTCCATATTCATCAGTGGTTTTATCATCGCCATAGCATCAAGAATATTGGCTGTTAAACGGAAATGCCCTGCTATAGTTTTCCTAATGACTAGCTTATTCCCTTTACTACCAGGGCTCAGCTTTTATCGATCCATTTATTATATGCTAATGGGACAAGAAACTATTGCCATTAGCTTCGCAAAAGAATCCTTTTTGATAGCTTTTACAATTGCTATATCTATCGCAATTGTAAAACATATAAATCCACCACGAATCCAAAAAAACACTTATAAATAATATAACCTTATAACAAATTCATGTAAATGAAAGCATTTACAACGTAATTTCCAAATCTATTACCTGTAAAAAGATGATATATGTTACGTTTATGAGGCGGTACTTTCACGTAGATGCGCCTTCAAAACTGTATTTCCTTTGGGTAAAAGCATTCTGTAATAGTTTACTAACTATATAATTTACTTGCCCGATAAAAGAGGTTCCTATAAGTCACTACTGTGACCATTAGGAACCTCTAATCTATTTACTTTTATAATTGACGGCATTATATTGAACTTGAGGCCTCTAAATGGGTCCAGCCTTTGCTATTCGTGGCGTGAAAAACGGCCCGACTGTGAAGTCAGACCGTTTCTTCAAATTTTTTTACTTTAGAAGCGAAGTCTGGCGTCGAAACCATTTATGCCTCACTTTGATATAAATTATATCATATCTAAATAGGGAAAGGAGTCCCATACGATTTCTTTTTTTGTTTTTAAAACATAATAAACCTATGCAAGAAATAATATGCAAACTAATCTCCAGTGTCGTCAATATAAATATGTATAGAATTTGCTGGTCCCGCTAAACTACGACCGATTTCAATCGTCATAGGTCCATACATTATGAAGAATCTATTATTCTTATCACGAATTATATGTGGCATAGTATAGAAAAAAATAAATTCATCATCTTATCAAAGTCATTTATAATTTCTTCCTTACCTAACAACAAAATAGGTTCTTGATTTTTTCTTTGAAAATGTACACAGCACTCATCAGCAAGTGAATCATAAAAAGAATGCTTATCTACATATCCAGTTTCTAACCAAATACTAATGGCTGTAAGCCAATCCAAAAAATCAACAGGCTCCTTATAAAAAATGTAATCTACAGGAGGGGAGTTATTTTCAGCACGATGTTTATCAAGTCTAAAACTCGGAATATTATTACTAACAATAATTTTGTTAATAAAATTATTTGAATCTAACTCAATAAACATACCTATAGCATAATTGTCCATTTCATTGTATGCAATAGCGAGCCCTCTTTCACCTTCATAAAAAAACTCTTTTTCGTTGGTTTCCTCACTAAGTGTCATCATATGTGCATACACAGCTACATTATCATCTCTGGTCCTTTTTGCCATTGAATTTAGAAAATCATATACTTCTATCTTTCCATTTTTTTAATATATTCCTCTCAACATTAATATACTGACAATTATCTGCTAACAAATTATTAATCCCCTTAAAATCAGCATATTCTAATGCAGATTTAAATATTAATAACACATGATTTACATTCATCTAGGACACCGCTTTCAATAAAAAGAAAAAAACTGATTATTAGCGCCTTAATTACTGAATTGGATACAATAAAATAAATCATACCACTTGCATCTCATAATAATTTCATTATATAGTAAGAATTTATTAAAATAAATCTATAAAATCCAAAAATTCAGAAGGGTAGATAGGGCTTTTTTTACTATAAGATAAAAAAATAAGGATTAGATAAACCAAACATCCTCTTGATACATATTACCAGTGTCAGATAATGTTGCATCTGTAATTAATTTTCGTAACTGCACCTTGGTATATGCACCATTATCTAAGGGATAGTGGATTGAATTTTGGTACTTAAAACTGTCATCATAAGTAATAAACATCAATATACCCTGTCGATTATCTAATTCAAGATCTAGTAATAAACCTGGCATACCATCATTCCAAACAAAGGAATGGCTACCTTTGGTTATCTTTGGGGATCCAGGAAATCCAAAGAACTCAGCAGTCTTATTATCTAGTTTATGTAACAGATCAATTTCGTCAAATGAACTAAATATACCCTTTTCCAAATTATTCGCAGGGTCAATCAAAATTTGTTGCCTTATATCTTTATCAACTGTGAAAGTCACACCATCTATTTTAACATTAGGGTTATTTTCTTTAACGGCTGTTTTAGGAACTCTAAAAGAATATTTCTTATAGTTTTCTACTCGGCTATAGTCATCTAAATCTTGAAGAGAATGAATTGAAGGCAATACATAATTAGCCATTATTTTATTAATATCATTTGATGTAACACTCTCCGTTACACGAGGATACAGAATAACATTATATGCTTGCTTAGGATGCTTACTCAACTCAAAATTTAAAGCAATAATGTCCATATCTACAGCACCAGTAAGAGTTATTTTTCTCCAGTAACTTTTACTAAGACCATCATATTTAAAAACCATATCTGTTTTATCAGGAGAATATGGCATTTTATTTTCAATAATAGCAGTAACAATCATTGGGGACTGAAATAAATAACCAGCCGCTGCATCTGGAAAATCACTTAATGCCTCTTTTTGTACTACACTAAATGGTAATGTTACTGATAGGCCGCCCTTTTTATTATGTAAATTCACTACTGTGTTACCATCATACTTACGGCGCTCAATAGTATAAATCTCATTCTTTAAGGCTTCTACTGCATCGTCATCTACAACAACACCAAACTCTTGATTAAAGCGCTCTTTAGAATAAGCGGAAAATGAATCTGCCTTCTTTTTTAATCTCTCATCATATGTAGACTCAATTTTATCAGTCGTATATACCGCTTGTACATATGCATCACGCGAAATACTTGGATCCGCACCAGGAAGTTTCACATCAACAGCATAACTAGAACCACTAATAGCGCTCAATACAATAGCACTTAATAATAATCGTTTTAACATATACATCTCTCCACAAATAGTAATTTTAACTGTATTGTAACATAATAGGAACACAATTATGAATACGATTACAAAACGAAAAAGGTTCCTATTGGTCACCTAGGTGACTATTAGGAACCTCTAATCTATTTACTTTTATTATTTACAACATTATATTGAACTTGAGGCCTCTAAATGGGTCCAGCCTTTGCTAATCAACTCGAGGATTGGCGGTGTTCAATATGAGTACATACAAAGTGTTATCTTTAATGATTTCCTTTGGCATACTTGTAGCGACCATTATCATGGCAGCAAAGTGATTGACCTCTAGCTACAAGCTAGCTTTCTAATCATGGCATGAAAAAAGGCCCGACAGTGAAGTCAGACCGTTTCTTCAAATACTTTTTTTCGAGAAGCGAGAGCTGGCGTCGAAACCATTTATGCCTCACTTTGATATAAATTATATCATATCTAAGCACGGAAGGGAATTGAACAATTTCCTTCCGTGTTTTGTTTACAAACCTTCATGGTGCACACGAATAGCATAAAACTCTTGAAATACAGGGGGTTGATCCTCCATAAAATTTCTCATAGAAATGAGTCTACGTTTTCCTACACGTCTATCTAAAATGGCAAAAATACGTACAATTAGATTATCACTAGACAAACTTTTATCAACATTTTGATTCTCAAATTCATCAAAAAGCCTGATAAAAGCATCGCTGATCAAATACGCCTAATTCTAGTGCTGTATTGTCTATGAACGGAAAACCTTCATGCATTCTTCGTTCATAGGTATCATCTTTAGGAAACAGATGGGCCTTCACATATTGATTCCAATAATTGCCTTTTATAATTTCCTTACCATTATATCGTATAGCAGCCCGCCCCTCATGATCAGGCGATTTACTATAAGAGGTAGCAAAATATTGAATATGGCCTCGCAAGCTAGGCGCTAAATATTCGATTTCTAATTTGTGTCGTATTCCGGACCATGTAGGCATGTTTACTCCTTAAAATTACTTGTATGAAAAAAAGGCCCGACATTAAGATTGATATGTACCCCCTTTACTGAGTGTCCAGTAAAGGGGTACATATCAATCATTGTCCGACCGTTTCTTAAATATCAAAAATTTAAAACTAAAGTTTGTCATAGATACTATCTATACCTTGTTATAATCTATCCTATACCACACCGAAATAGCAAATGAACCTTTTTAATGTCTTTATTTATCGTATCTAATCGATATTCATAAGATTTATATTATCTATTCAATCAATAAAAAAACTCATTTGCAAAAATCCGTCAATACTGAGTTATTAATATGCTTTTATCAATGTATTAACGGTTGAAACCATAGTAGGAATCATATTTATTTTTTTACAAAGTTAAACTGACTTAATTTAGCAAAAATCAAAAAAATAGTGCCAATGCTTTATCGAACATCATATTATCAACTAATGTTTGATGTAACTCGGCTAATAAACTATCAACAGTAAATCCTGTAGATTCTAAAGCTGCATTAACTTCATCTAGAGTTAATATATTATAATCTAGAGTATTTTGAATCGTTTTAACCATGTTTACCAAGCATTCTATACTACGATTAATATCACCTACTCTTTGATTGATTAACAACGATTCATGTTGATAACGAAATTGTAAAAATAATTTTGTTAATGTAGTATTAGATCGAATTTCATCTTTTCCAAAAATTTTCGCCAACAAGTCTATGCTAATATCATTAATATTCCCTAATGAAGTAGCAATCTTGTCACAAACATCATCAAGTTCTGTTTCAGCATATTCATTATCTTGCATTAAATTATATGCTTTCACGTACAGTTGTAACGATTCCAAAATATCAGAGTCAATATGACTTAATATAATAGAATCAGCTCTATTAAAAAGTTTTTCAGCTGTTATGTATCTCGAAAACTGATCTTCTCCTTCATATGAGAATATATCATTAGCTTTTCCATCCATCTCTTCATATTCAGCCGTATGTATTTTATCTATTACTACTGTATACGAGTCTCCCTCTAAATGATTAGCAAATATTTTGGCCTCGATCATATTCACCATACTTTAAATAATTATTAATCCCTATGTTAGCATATGATTCCACATCAATAAGTTTCATAAAGGCTTTATTCGCGAACAATACTTTAGAAATTAATCTTGTTGCAAGGATACTAGTGTCTAAATATTGAATTTGTCTTTTTAAAGAGTTGACAATTAATCTTGCGAGTTCATCATTAGGTCTTTCAATATAATACTCATACCATGCAAATATATTTTTTTCATAGTGAGTATAATTACTTATAGTTCGGTTTGAGTTCATCGAAATATCAAATAAATGTTGAATATAATCCATTTGAATATATTCAGACCAATCTACCAATAAATAACGCAAGATTTCATCTCGTTCATATATTTTTCTTACCGGATTTAAGAGCATTAGTAAACCATAAAACAATTGATTGAATATTAATATATGGTTCATAAGACTTGAGTATTTCTTCGGCTTGTCCTTTTTAAATCTTTTTACACGTTGTTCATACATATTCTTAGTATAATCATCTTTGCTGTATCGTAAAAATATCAATATTTTTCTTTGAGACGTGAAAAAAAGACTTTTAACCACCCTAACATACGCAATATATTCAAAAATTGATTGAGATATAAACTTATCATCAATATTTTTTTAATTTCCTTCAATAAAACAGGAAGCAATAAATTGCAAGCATTAAATCGACATTGGAATTCTCTTCTTACTTTAAAATTGTATTGCAACTCCCTGTTCTTCCCCTAATAGATTAACTTGACTCGCCTCATCTCTAGGAATTTTTATATGAGTCAAAGGTAGAAAACACATTTCCTAAATAATGTCCTCCAATAATATCTGAATGAGATAAGTGAATCTGTTTTTATTAATGCCTTTGCTTCTTTTTAACTTATTATGATCTAAATAGAATTTCAATTCTAAAAATTGAGAAACTATCGCTATTTTAGACTCTAGCATGACTGCAATATCAGTTACTCTAGAGATATATTTAGCCTGTAAAACTGAATCCACACTAATTAGGTCTAATATTTTTATCGATTATTACATCACACTCAGTTTTTTTCCCAATCTAGAGCATTTTCATTAATATAATCTAACAAATTACCTATAACTATTAAAGAATTTGCATGATTTCCACTATTGATATAAATTTCAGCAACAGCAAGCATTAATTCAGCATCATCTATTTCTGATGCAGTAAATCTAGTTAACATTAGCGCAGTATTCAAATATTCACCAGCTTTAGTATACTGTTTAAAACAAGCATAGAACTCCGCATAACTTATTAAAGCTCGTATTTTTTTAATTGTTGAATTAACTCATTATGATTATTCTTGGCCAATATTAATTCATCTATTACATGATCAAATAATTTATCATATAGCACTATTTGTGATTCAATTGTTTTTACGTAATCCATCTAATTCTAATGGTGAAGGCATTTGTTTTTTTGTAGTTTTATATCGTTCCACTAGACGTTCTACACCATATAATCCATGATTTATTGCTTTTAACGAATTTTTTCCCTTCATATAATGATATGATGCCATTTTATGATAAAAAAATCTCGTACTTTATGAATTTTTATGATACTTATCAGAAATGACAACTTTAGAAACAATGTCTGAAGACTCTAACTGGTAAACAGCCTCTTCCATATAATCTACTGCATTAATTTTTTTCGCATAATAGTCACCTAATGATTCTTCATAATAAGTGACTTGATGAATGGGCATATCATGTCTTAAAGCCTCTATAAGTCCTTTAGATTTAATATGATATCTATTTTTGTAATTCTAACCCATTATCGAATTCACCTAATTCGCTTATAAACCCCATTTTAACCAATCGATTTATTGGCCAATATAAATCTGATTCAATAATTTTGCATACATGAGCTAAGCTTTCAATAGTAAAATATTCTTTAAAAATAGAAGCCACATAAAGTATTTTTTTAACTCTAAATCATTTAAATTGCGAAGTGCTTCAAGTGCTACTACTGATTTATTTTTAAACGCACCCTGTTTTTCAAGTCTCAACATACGACCTTTAAGCACAGGTTTTAAATTTGTATAACTAACTTCATTAAAATCTATCCATCCCGAATTGCTACATTCAACTGCACCATATTCACGCAATACATCAATGAGATTAGATAATAATAAAGGATTACCATTACTACAATCATATAACCAACGTTTTTAAACCTTTTGATAAATGCTCATCATTGTCAAAATTATAAGTAATGAGGGATTGTATATGGATATTGCTCAACTCCATAACTTCATGCTGAACCATTAACTTATGAGCTTTCCCTACATTATAACGATCCATAAAGTTAAACATTTCATTAATACCATTATGTAGAGAATCCGCTTTGGCTTCAGCATCACGCAATGAACCAATCAATAATAGATTAAACTTCTTATCTATTCCTCTCTTATGTGCTTCTAACATGATTTGAAAAAAATATGTTTTATAACATTAATTGTTCCTCTATCAGCCCAGTGCAAATCATCAAAAAAACTACAATTAAAGGTTTTTTTCCATACTTAAACCCAATATAATTTCTGAATATAATTTCACTTTATCATTCTTATATGATTCAGCTAAGACTTCTGGATTCATATCACCTGCATAAGCAGAAACAGCAAGATCAATAAGTGCACTCGGTAATTCAAGTCCTGGTATAAACCCTAATATTTTTTTCCACCCTACATTAAATACCTTATCTAGGTTAAAAAGTACTAAATAGCTTTTTTTACCTTTGATTCATCTTGCCATTTAATAGATTCAATACTATTTAATAGATCTGAACAGGGTTTATATAAATCATCAGCATCTGTAAGAGCAGAGCATTGAACATATAAACTCTGAACTTCTGGATGCATAGAAATAAATTTATTAATAATCGCAGTCTTACCAATCCCAGCATCACCATATAACAAGTCGATACATCCTTTTTCCTGTCATAGCTGTATCAAAACGTTTAGATAAATAATTTAAGATTTTTATCTCTACCAAATAGCTCCCCTGTATAACCACTACTCATGCTATAACCCCTTTTTAGCAAAATTGTAATTTCTCGATTAGATAACTTATACTATTATTATACTGTTTTTCTATAAAAAAATGAAAATAAAATGAAACGATTGCACAAATAAAAAAAGGTTCCTAATTATCATTAAATTAAAAAAATTAGAAACCTTTAATTTTTTTAATATTTATTACAAGGGACTTATATGTTGACTTATATTTATAGATGTTCCAAAAATACCACAACACTGTTCTTTCATGCCACAACTGTTACAACTAACAGGATATGTCTTTTTCCAAGCTGATATACTATCTCTTGCTAAAAATCGCACTCGTTCTGTTAGTAAACATAAAGGTATATTGTAAATAGAAGTCATCATACCTCGTCTATGCAATGACAATGCTGCAGAATCAAGTATGTCCTTATAGTCAAATGAATCTATCCAAAATTCATTGCTATTTTTAGCTGCATATCCACTATATTCCATGCCCATAATAGCAACATGTCGTACAAATGGTAAGTTTCTAGATATATAGTCAGCTAGTAACTTAATATTACCTATAGTTTTACTGAATAAAACGGTTCTAATCTCTACTAACTGCCTCATCCTAAATAGGTTAAAAATCCCTTTTATAGTATCAACAAATGCCCCCTTACTACCAACTATATAATCATGCTGTTCATAATTTGCTGCATACAAAGGTATACAAAAAAGTAATTTAGAATGACCAATACTTGTAATTTTTTCAACCAGTTTCATATTTTTAAATGCGCGGCCATTAGTTAAAAAAGAGACTGGAGTATCTGGATAAATATTATGGACCTGCTCTAGCAAATCAACAACTACATCAGGGAAAACAGTAGGTTCTCCACCGGTAATTCCTATATGCTTTACATTCTCAGGCCTTAACTCAAGTATTTGTAAATTCATATCTAAAAAATGACCAGAATTATCACAGACTTGAGGACACATTATGCAGGCACTATTACATTGATTTGTAATAAAAAGTGTTAAATCTTGCCAACTACTACGATACAAAATGGAGATAATTCCATCGGGCATAATAGATACAATGTCACCTGATTCATAATTAAGGAAGTTATTTGGCGAAAGCGTTAATGTAAGCTGACTATTCCTACAAATAATTAAATCATCTTCTATATACACTTTACCTATATAGGGTTGTTTGATATTAATACCTTCAATTTTTGTACTTAACATTATCAACCTCAATAATTAATCCACGACCAAAAGACTTTATTGATTCTATCATCGTTTAAACTTAGTAAGTAAAAAATATAGTCTAAAGCCCCTTTAGTTTTTTGACAAAAACTACTACTTGGTCGATGCCCTTCAAGAGTCCCATTTTCAGCATAATACCGTACTGGATCTGCGCCGCAATATAGTTGATATGCACAAGTTGCACATTCAGGTAAGCATTCAACACAAGATGCTCTAACAACCTCTTTGGCAATATCACCTTTAAATAGCTCATTCCAAGTATTAGATTTTACATGACCCAAACAGAACCGTTTGTCTCCACGTCGTGCTAACATACGCCCTTCGTCTGAGGCATAAACATAGCCATTGTAATCGTAAATAACACCACTTATGATATTGCCACATGGAGATTGTAAGTCAACAAATCCAGTACTAAAAGGTGTTAAAATACGTTCTAATAATAATGCTGCATAATACTCTACGAAATAATAGCCTTCTATATTTTTTTGAATAATGTAATTTAAAAGCATTCTTATAAGCTTTTAAGAAACTCTTCCGTTGAATAGCCTAGAGTGTTTACATTATCTACAGCATTACCATATGGATTTAAAGCACGAATAAAAATTCCATGAAAGTTATGTTTAATATATTCATCAACAACAAGAGGTAACCTATTTAAATTAGTCTTACTAACAGTAAGCAATGGTGACGCACCATCTTGACCTAAAATAAGTCTTGTCAGAGCTAACTTCTCTTCAAATACCTTATATCCATCTATCGGACCTCGAGGTTTTACGATTATAGTTTTGTATTTCTTGATTTCCATCAAGAGATGTAGAGATTGCAATATTATGACTTTCACAATATTCTAAAATTTCTCTAGTAATTAGAGTTAAATTAGTACAGATGACAAATTCTAATTGTCTTTTAGCAATACGGTTTACTATTTCTGCATATTCTACAATATCTTGAATGATAGGCCAGTTTAATAGCGGTTCACCGCCTTGAAACTCTATTTTTTTATAATTGGAGATGGAGATTCAAAAAAATCTTATTTACAATAAGTTTTTGCTGTAGGCCAATCTAAATCTAAATCATGCTCTTTTTCATTAGCACTACTAGCATGACAGTACCGACAATTAAAATTACATCTTGCTGTTACAACAATCATATGTAATGATGTAAAATCATCTAAATATGCTTTTTCTACTCCTTAACTGGTTAGCTAATACATCAAGTTGAATTTCAAGGTCGTAATCATCTGCTAAAAACTGTTTATCCTTTAAAAACAAAAATAAAAAAATCTGAGTTTCTATCAATATCCTTATTTAAAAATATGATTGAAGTCATCAAGATTTATAAATAAATGTTCTCCACCTTGATTAACTAAAACCATTATTCCATTTGACAACTCTGTAAACCAAAATGGCAGATAATGTAATTCAGGAAGTACTGACACTAGTCTATCCCTCCTGCTTTATCAAATGCTTTATGATAAATAATTTCTCGAAGCTTACCAAATCTATCATCTAAGTCAATTTGAACCTGTTTTTTTAGTGCTTCATTACAGAAGTCGCCCAATAACTTTTCCAACTTATCTTTATCAGCCTCTAACTTTAATTTGAACCAAACACCAACAGTGTCAAAGTCAACTTCATCAATTTTAATATAACATTGGTCTGTAAACATATTCGCCGCATACATTACCGCTTTAGGCTCATAGAATTCTTTCTTTAATTCAACAAAATAAACAAAATCATTTTCTTTTCTAATAAAATAATTTTCCATACTAGACACCTAATGCTTGTTTCATTTTTAGATAAATACGACCATTTTGTGGTAACCCATGTCTAGCTTGAAAATCATAGATAGCAGCAACAACATCTTGTGTACGACCACTACCAGAAGAAAATGTATATCCATGACGTTGTAGCCCTGCACGGACAATATTAATATTAGTGCTATTCAAATATGCCTCTGTTTGCCAATCAACAATGCCTGTTGCAGGTAAACCATATTCTATTTGGAAATTTTTAATTGCCTGAACTGTATTAAGTCCCTTTTGTCCATCAACAGTTCCCACAGAATAACCTAAATCATTGAGTTGCTGTTGTATATTAGAAATTGGCATAACATCAACAGGTTGAGCTGGTGCTACATATCCATAATCATTACTTCCAGAACTACTTGTACTACTACCTGATGTATAACCAGAACCGGAATAATGTGAATAATGAGATCTATGAGAAGAGTGTGATCTATGACTATAATGTGCCATTTCAACTATATCATTAGAAAAAATTCCATCAATGCTATCAAAAATTTGTTTGTGTGGAACCGTATTATTAGATTTAAACTTCATACCTTTGAAATTATTTAGATTAATAGCACTACTATGGTCCAAGGTATTTAAATCATCACTATACTTATCCCATGCATTAGCCGTTGTAGGCAATCCTAGTTGTGCTAATATCCAAGAACTTACAGTAACAAATGTTAACCACGCTTTTTTTGACTTTTTCATAATACCCCTCACTTTTTTAACCATGAAAATAAATCAACTTAGAATCCCATAAATGATCAATACCATAAAAATCAATATTAGACAGCCACACCCAGTCTCTGTTTTACTAGGTTTAACATCGTTTTTTGCAATCGTCTCACTAGAATTTACAGGGCTATTTAATTCTGTTTGACTATACAAAGATAAAAGATTGAAACCACATTTAGGACAGTTTATCCATGACTTTCTCATATTATGACCACAATTAGGACAGACTTTAGTATATGGTACTTCTGCCATGTTCGCAGAATTGTTATCAAACTTATTATATGAAGTATACGATAATCCACTTCCTGGAAGTCCTATAGTGTTTCTTACACCTAACTTATTTATCGTTGTATGTACACCTCTACGCCCCAAAGTAAGACTTGTACTTTTCTTATTGAAATTAATTTTAATTCCTGGTGCGATTTTTATAGAACGGCGAAATCTAAAGAAACCCATCTAATAACACTCCAACAACATAACTTCATTGATTATTCATTATTAATTATATTATCCAATTTTTCATTGTAAAAAAATACAATCAATAGAATATAAACATCCTTAATCAATATTAAACATCTACTAGTTAAAGAGCTATTCAGATGATTTAAATATTGAATTTAAATTCATATCAATATAGCGTAAAATAGAATTGATATATATTTATCAATCAGTAGTATCTTTTAAAGGACATTATTATGATTATTTACTCATCCAACAAGCAATCCTTTATCCAAGATTTTGAGCAAGGTGTCTTGGTAAAAAAATTACATCAAACATTAACAGAAAAATATCGCCGTGTTGGCGAATCTGAAATTCATTCATGGCAAGCTTCATTATCTTATATGGCTAATGTTATGCGTGACTTTGCTATACCTGACTTAGCTGGTGTTGCCATCGAATATATTGTTCCAAATACACAAAAACGGGTTGACTTTATTATTACTGGACTAGATCAACAGGATAAAGAACATGTAGTCATTGTTGAGCTTAAACAATGGGGCGAAGCTTTCAAAGTAACAGATAAAGATAATATTGTATCTACCTATCTTCGTGGTGGAATCCATGAAGTAACCCACCCATCATATCAAGCTTGGTCATACTGTAGCCTTATCGAAAATTTTAATGAAGATGTGCAAACTCGACCTATTGAACTTCATCCATGTGCTTTTTTACATAACTTTGATGAAAGTATCTCACCTGAACTCCGTGATCCAATCTATAGCAGTATTTTAGATGTCTCTCCTATGTTCACATTGGGCCAAATGGATGGCTTGCGTAACTTTATCAAAACCTATATTCCAAAGCCAGACACTACTAACATTATGGAATCTATTGAACATGGTAAGTTAAGACCGTCAAAATCCCTTCAAGATTCTATTTTAAATATGTTAAAAGGCAATAAAGAATTTGTTCTAATCGATGACCAAAAGGTAGAGTTTGAACAAATAAAAAAAGCAGCTTTGGAAGCTATTAAGAATAATCAGAAAACTGTATATATAGTACGTGGCGGTCCTGGCACTGGTAAAAGTGTAGTTGCCATTAACTTGTTAGCTGAATGTATCCATAAAGGCTATATGGCTCAATATATTACGGCAAATGCAGCGCCACGAAATGTATATAGTGCCATGTTACAACAAGGATATACAAAATCTGAAATAAAGGCCTTATTCCAAAGTAGTGGAACCTTTCATACACGTAAAAAGAATGAGCTTCAAATCGCAATAGTAGATGAAGCACATAGGTTGCGTGAAAAATCGGGGATGTTCCAAAACCAAGGTGAAGATCAAATCAAAGAAATTATCAATGCCTCTGTTTTTAGCGTATTTTTTATCGACAGAAATCAACGTGTTACCTTTAGTGATGCCGGTACAATCGATAAAATACGATACTTTGGTAAAAAACAAAACGCTTTAATCTATGAAGGGGCATTAGAATCTCAATTTCGTTGTAATGGTTCAGATGGATATTTAGCTTGGCTTGATAATGCTCTACAAATAGCAGAAACTGCAAACTATGATGGATTTGAAGGTGATTATAACTTCAAAAATTTTTTTGATAATCCTCACGATATGTATAACGCTATAAAAAAACTAAAAAAATAACATAAATAACAAATCTCGTATCTTAGCTGGTTATTGTTGGGATTGGCCAAAAGAAGGTCGAACTACATCATTAATTAAAGATATTCAAATACCAGAGTACAATTTCGAAATTAGTTGGAACCTAGGTAACTCTGAAACTTACGCCATTGATCCTGACTCCATTAATGAATCAGGATGTATTCATACTACTCAAGGTCTCGAATTTGAATATGTCGGTGTAATCATAGGTGATGATTTACGTTATGAAGATGGTAAACTTGTCGTAGACATTACCAAACGTGCAAAAACAGATCAATCTATAAAAGGTATCAAGAAACTTTTAAAAGAAAATCCCACTGAAGCACATCGTATTGCCAATGAAATTGTGAAAAATACATATCGTACATTAATGACACGAGGTCAAAAAGGTTGTTATATCTACTGTACAAATAAAGGATTGTCGGATTATTTTAAATTAATATACAACCATCAATTAAGTTATACCTACGAGCAATCAACATTATCTAAATCAGATCAATTAGTAGCAGATATACCTATCTCTGATATTGATATAATAGAGATAAATCCTCATAAAATTTAATATATCGAAAAATGAGCCAGTATCACACTTCAATCAGAGTAATACTGGCTCATTTTTTTAATTTGATTCTAATATTAAATTTCTTAACACTCCACTCCATCACTATATATAAAATGTAATACTACTTTTAGGATTCTTCAATTTTGGAAAGCCATATGCCTCCAACGCATGTAAAATCTTTTGAGTATTTTCTTTGATACTATCTTTAGAAACAGGTATAGAACTCACGATATATATAATGCCATCCACTTTTGCAGGATAAATACTTACAACACAATCATGACTATGTATGATGCGAAGCAGATATACATCATAGGTAGACTCAATATAAAAATCAAACTCCTGATTTTCATGTATTACATCAGGTATGTCGTGTACTGGTGCTACAGTACAATCAGATATCTGAAAAGAATCTGCATCAAAATGCACTCTACAATTATGTTTTCGTTTCATTCGTTCAAGTCGTTCATCTATCATGTTTCACCACATCTCTAATTAGTCGTCCTAAATCAATAGCATTTTTAGATGTAATAACAGGTTTACCAGTTCTAGCTTCAATCGATTTACGTGCATCACCAGCAATAGAACCACCATCTTGAGCAACTTGTTTATTCTCGTCTAATCCTTGAGGATTAGTTGCCTCCGCAATATCCTTTGTAGCCGTTTCGGCTAACATATTTAAGATAAGTTCTGTAGTAGACATATTATCTCGTAGATTTTCTTTTTTTAGCCCCTTAAAGTCCTTATATTCTCTAGTCGTCATTCCAGACCAAGCTTTAGAGATTTCATTCGTTAGGATAGCATATTCATTACCGGCTTTAACACCATGATCTTGCCAAGTATCGGTTAATTCTTTACGAACCTGAATGGCCTGTAATCGTTGATTAATCCATTCTCGGCTATATCCTTTTCTGGCATATCCTTCTAAGGCTCTATCTATAGTTAGCTCTGGGTCAATGATTTCATCAATACGTTCTTTACCAACTTCTGCTAACCACATTTTAAAAGGTTCTGCCTTAGGCGATGGAATAGATTGTATGATACGGAAAATACCTTGCATATCGGCAACATCTGTTAATCGCATTTTACCATCTGGAGCTTTCAATTTTAACTGTCGACAAATTGTCGACAGTTCACTTTTCTCTTCTTCTGACATACGTTTTTTCACTCGATACCAATAATCACGCGGATTATTGCTTTCAGTCAGAGAACCTATCACATCAACTACACTAAAATACCACTCTTCCCTTTCATTATCCCACACAGAACGAATTTGACTACCATTAAATATCTTTACATCATCACTCATACATCTTCCTCCTCTCTTTAAATACAAATATATGTTCTATATTATTATCTATAGTATACGCCTTTTTAGCAAAAAGAAATAAAGATATTTTCTAGAAAAATGGAGCTCTTTTTTAACTTTCATCACACACAAAAAGCCCTCTATCACAAGGTATATGCCTCGCAATAGAGAGCCTATAGTTACATGAAAAAATCTAACTGATGGTGAGAGTTACTTCAGAAGGTATTTTTTTAAATTCCTTACATTATCTATTATTTCGCATTCTTAATATCAACCGTCGCCATATCTTTTGGCACCTTGGCCCCAAGCCCACTTAGGAATGTGTTATAGTAGTCCTTATTGTTATTAGTGTCTACATATTGCACAATATCTCGCAAGTCTTTCGATCAATGGACGAGCATTATTGGTCATAATAAAGTGATTGTATACGTATTGTTTATCATGGGATATTAACATATATATCGTTGTTTTAGGACGCTTAATTTGTATATATACAGATGGCATAGCGTCATTCCATACGGTAGCAAATTGGATTGGTTGGTGCATGGAATACTCGTCATTTAGAATAATACTGCGTACAGCTTTAGGGAAAATCTTCTCTGGATGTTGTATATCATCAGCCTCAACCGGCATCACCATGATACCTTCTCTATACTGGTCACTATCGTATACGTACATATACGAATCATTTTTATCTTCCCGAATCATTTTACTTGTTTTTAGTGTTAAGAATGTAAAATCATTAATTGTTAATGCTTTGCTTTTTGAAAATATATCCTTCGCTGGTTCAATGGATGGTAATACATAGTTTACCAACGGAGACATTATCATGTCTTTAGTCTTATCAACACCTTGAGCTTTTAACACGCTAAACTGTTTTCTAGGCATAAAATTATAACCCACATGATACGAAATCGTCGGTGTATTCTTCATCGTAAAATTAAGGCTCCCCACCATTGGTGCATCCTTAGCATACGTGATATCCCATGTCGCTTTTTTTCAACCGTAGGATACGTAAATTTACCAGCATATAATGAATGGTCATCACCACGAAATACGCCAGCTGTTTTCTCTGCGATAACTTTCATATCATCAACAGTCAATTTGCTATAAGGAATCTTACTATCCTCCCAATTATTGCCTGCTGGTTGATGACGCAATTCATAAGCCATTATACCGTCGGGGCTCATAATCATTGCATTTCTGAAAGCAGATGTACCATCTGCAATCTTCTCAGTATTCCCATATCGACTCGAGTAAGGCATGGTGAATTTTACATTGGCTCCATCCTCTTTCAAAATAAATATTGATGAAGAAAAATCTAATGCATGGTTCAACTCACGATTTGAATAAATGATATCATTTAAATCAAATTCGCCATTACCTACCACTTGTTTGGGCATATATGTTTTTATATCCTTTTCAACATCCCTGTTCCATCTGTTGCGCATCCGCATCAGTCTTGCGATAATTCTGATACGCATCCTTTGATACCGCTCGGATCTGCACCAGGTATATTAATATCAATTGCATGACCACCCAATGTAACACAACTTAAACAAAGCGTAGCCATCAATACACGTTTCATCATAATAACGCTTCCTTTCACATAAACTCTCTCAAATAGTATATATATAGAATATCATATTTCGTTTGACTTATAGTAGTATAATATAAGTATAGAAACTAGGAGGTGATTACTATGAAATTTACTAAACGTATACTCATTATGACTGCTTTAGCCGTGACTGCTGTAGTGTCCACAGGATTTGCTTACGATTATGTATGCAATAATTCTCAGTACAATTGCAATACTAACACACAATACAACTGCAATAACAATGCTAACTATGCACCATGTAACAATAATAACCAAAACTATTGCGGTCCAAATTCTAATACTAGAGGATGCGGCGGATATAGAAGATAATATATTAAACATGACAGAAGCCTATAGTACGATTTTCGTGCTATAGGCTTTATGTTTTAATTTAGATAAAACGCCTAACGTATAAAAGCATTCGCAGTGCTTACACGTTAGGCGCATTTTAATGTATAACTAGTCCCGCTATCCCCCACATCACGGCCATAACGCCAAATATAAATCCCCATATACTAAGGAATGAATAGATCATAGATTGATGTGGATAGATTCTGATGGAATAAGAGCTATAATCATCCTTACCACCCATCAAAAATCGACTAATGGTACCAAAGATCTTAGCCATCGGACTAGGGTTATCGTTAAATACGATTTGATATATCCCCGGATTAGCATAAAATGTATAAAGCTCGAGGCGTGCGTCGATTACTTTAGTCACGCTAGCGGGTATATAGCTAGTTCTTAATGGGACTTCCCGTTCTATTTCACAGTTAATAAGCTGCAATCCAAACATCCCTAAGGGAGACTTTTTAAATCGATTACCATTAAGCCATACACCGTAGCGACCAGCTGTTTCAATGGTAAAAATACCTTTATCTGTTCTATAGGGCATATCATGTATAGGCGAGATAGTAAAAATCTTCACCATATACCGAAGGCTAATCACCAGTAAGAACAGCCCAATGGGTATCATTAATAATGTTATATACAAATATAACGCCACCTTTATTACGAGTTCATGCGGTTAAAGTATTCAATAGATTGCGGTGTAAATCCAATATAGGTAGTGCTATTAGAATAACCTCCCCATTGCAAGGTATGTACCTCACACTAGAGAGCCTAATGACATTATTTATTTATATACCTATTAATCAGCAAAGTGTGTATGTTTAACGCGCCAATGTGTCATTTTATTAAACAACCAGAAGCCATAGATGCCAAAAGTAATGAATGTTAACAGTAACCATTTAATATAATTGCCGAATAGTTGTGAACCCGTTCCATCAAAACGTAGGCGTCTGCCATCGATAATGGTATTGCGACAAACCCAACTTTGGAACATCACTTCCACCCAAGGGAATGCTAATCCAAACGTAAATATAGTTACTAAAGATGCTAAAATGCTATAACCGATATACTCAATTACAGATCCTTCAAATCTTGATTCCATAGTTCTACCTTCTACTTTCTTCTTACAAATTAAAATATATACGAGGTCTATTATACAATAATTATTAAGTTTATTCAGCTTCTACAATAAAATAATGATTTATATTTTTGTACCAGTAAGTACTGCTAATATAATCCCTCCTACAAAGCTAAAGAATCCTAGTATAATTAACCAAGTGCATAGGAATAATAGTATAGTGGGTTTATTCTTATAGATTTGTATGGAGAACTGTGTATAATCAACGGTCTTTTTGCTCACCACTTTACCTAGAGCACCTGAAACTGTATCTAATAGAGATGGATCGTTCGTAAGTGATAAGGTATAGCTGCCAGCATTAGCACTAAAGGTATATAATTCTATTCTAGAGTTTGTAAAGCCATTTACCCTAGTTCTCATGATGGATGGCATTATAGAAATACGCTTTCCTGTCTGTTCATTAACGATAGCAAAACCAAATTCCCCAATAGGTGCTTTAGTAAACATTTTGCCACTAAGCCAAATACCATATGTCCCACTTTCATCTAGCTGAAAGTTGCCATCTTTATTCACATAAGGCATTTCAAACAACATATTAGATTTAGCAAAGCGAAGTGTGTATTTAATGCCATTGTACAAAAGAAAAAGTCCTAATGGTATCAATAGGTAAGGTAGGTATTCTATGTATTGCATATATTCCATGTGTTCTATGTGTTCCATGTCTCTCTCCTTTTAACACAATACAACATAATTCTAGTAAGTCTCCCTTAACTAAATTTCTAGATGGCACTAGGAATCTAAGGGGACTAGTAGATATAGATACACTATATCATACTTTCACCATACAAAAAAGGACCCTCCAAAGAGAGTCCTTTATATATCTTGTGTTGCTATTAAGCGTTTTTTTAGCTACTTCAACAAGTTTAGCGAATGCTGCTGCATCGTTAACTGCCAAGTCAGCCAACATTTTACGGTTAACTTCAACGCCTGCTTTAGTCAAACCAGCGATGAAACGGCTATAAGTTGTGCCATTGATGCGAGCCGCTGCGTTGATACGAGCGATCCACAATTGACGGAATTCGCGTTTTTTCGCACGACGGTCACGACGAGCGTAGTACAACGCTTTCATTACTGTTTCGTTAGCTTTTTTTGAACAAACGGGAACGTGTACCACGGTAACCTTTAGCTAATTTTTAAAATCTTTTTATGACGTGCATGAGCTGTAACGCCCTTTTTTTCACTCTTGCCATTGTATATTCCTCCTAAATTACGATATATCGATCTAATAGTTAACGATTAAGCGTATGGTAAGCATTTAGCTACGCGTTTGTGGTCAGCTTTTGCAACCAATGTAGCTTTACGTAAATTACGTTTACGAGCTGGAGATTTTTTTCTCAAGAATGTGGCTTTTTTGAAAGCTTTTTGCACGCTTGAATTCACCAGTACCAGTTACTGCGAAACGTTTAGTCGCTGCGCGACGAGTTTTTAATTTTTTTGGCATAATTATAATCCTCCCAATACCTTATTTACTTACTAAAAATCATGGTCATGTTACGACCTTCTAATTTAGCTGCTTTTTTTCAATAGACGCTGTTTCTTTTGAGTTCTTCAGCGAAACGTGTCAATACTGCCATACCTAGTTCAGGATGTGAAAGTTCACGACCGCGGAACATGATAGTTACCTTTACTTTGTTACCTTCACCCAAGAATTTGGATGCGTTTTTCATTTTTACGTAAAAGTCATGGTCTTCAATATGTGGACGTAACTTAACTTCTTTTAAAGTTACGGTTTTTTGTTTCTTTTTCGCTTCTTTCTCGCGTTTTTGTTGTTCATAACGATATTTACCGTAGTTCATAATACGAGCTACCGGTGGTTTAGCGTTAGGTGCAATTTCCACAAGATCAAGATGCTTTTCTTCAGCCAATGCCAACGCCTCACGGCCAGACATGATACCGATTTGTTCGTTTTCAGGACCTACTACACGAAGTTCACGAGCACGAATCTCTTCATTAATGCGTGGTGTATCCTTGCTAATAGCGTTCACCTCCAAGAGAATAAAAAAAACGGATGGCAAACACCATCCGAATAGAGTTCTCTATATTAACCTCATACTTCTTGGTATTAGGTGAGTGGCGGATGGCCTCTGCTTCATAAATTACTTAATTATAATAACAAATAGAATTGTGAAAGTCAAGAACAATCTTAATAACTTTCAGCAAAAACTATATTTTTTTATAACTACTGTAGTATAACAAAAATTCTTGTCCTTGTACACTCTTTTATTATATCGACAAATTTATATATATCATTATATAATAATAGTAGTTATAAATTATTTTTTTATGTTATTATTCTTTGTATTTATAGCATATTCTAAGGAGGTTTTATTATGAGTGCAACAAATAGTACTCTCCCACCTAAAGCACCATCTAATCAAGCTCCGCAAAAGGCTCGCACAACGGTGCAAAATATAGGTCTTATTCTTGCCTTTATCGTACTAGGCGCTATTTTATTAGTACCAACACCTGAAACATTATCCACAGGTGGTCATCGCATGATTGGAGTCCTCGCATTCGCCATCATCTTGTGGATGACGTCGGCTGTATCCTATCCTGTAAGTGCGACCATGATTACAGCACTCACAGCATTGCTATTGGGTTTCTCACCAAATCCAGAGGCACCAGCCAAAGCAATGGGCACAGCGAATGCTTTGAAATTGATTATTTCGGGTTATTCGTCCCCTGCCATGATCCTCGTTGGTGCGGCTATGTTTATCTCTGTAGCTATGCGTAAAACGGGACTTGATCGCCGCATTGCGATGCTTGTATTATCTAGCGTAGGCACTAAGGTGAGTCGCATTTATTTAGGCGTTATTATCACTGGTCTCATCCTCGCCTTCTTCGTACCGAGTGCCACAGCACGTATCGCCTGCTTAGCCCCGATTATTATTGGTATTGTTGAGAACTTAGGTATTGAACGTAAAAGCCGCGTTGCGGCCCTCCTTATGGTTGGTGCTGTACAAGCAGATACGTTCTGGAACATCATGATTCAAACAGCGGCAGCTCAAAACCTTGTAGCGGTAGGGTTCATGCAAACCCAAATGAAAGGCGCCGTAAGCTGGATTGACTGGCTCATGGCAGCGGCTCCATTCTCCATCATTATGGTTATTATTACGTACTTCTTAACACAAGCTTTCATTAAACCAGAATTCAAGGAACTCATTGGCGGTGATGTACAGCTCGCTAAGATGCGCCAAGAAATCGGGCCTATGAGCACTGATGAAAAAAAAACTACTATGTATCTCCATTACGCTCCTTGCTTTATGGGCAACAGGTGGTAAATTACATTCCATCGATACTACAACTACAACAATTGTAGCTATCGCATTATTCTTCCTGCCTAAAATAGGGATTATGGACTGGAAATTTGCTCAACCAAATATCGATTGGGGTTCCATCGTTATGTTTGGTGCTGGTATTGGTCTTGGCTCCGTATTACTAAAAACAAAAGCAGCTACTTGGCTCGCTCAAGTATTCGTGAATGCATTCTCCCTTGAAACAGCCAGCGTATTCCTATTAATTGCGGTTATGGCTGCATTCCTTATTCTAATTCACCTAGGCTTTGCATCTGCTACAGCCCTCTCCTCTGCTATGATTCCAATCGTTATTTCTATCGTTATGGGACATAACGCAGAAGGCCTTAACCCATTAGGCGTAACAATGCTCATGCAATACGCTATCTGCTTTGGCCTAGTACTACCTGTAAACTCACCACAAGGTATGGTGGCTTACGGTACAGACACATTCGACGTAAAAACATTTATGACTACTGGTATTCCATTAACCATTATCGGATATGTAATGATGCTCGTATTTGCACTTACATACTGGCACTGGATAGGGATTGCTTAATAAATAAAAAAAGTCCCCTATATTCTCACTTATCTATTAGATTAAATCTAAAAAGACTTTGAGCTATAGGGGACTATTTATATGTGTGTACTTTTAATACACTATTAGATTAGTTGCGTTCTTTGATTTCGATTTTAATAGCATTGAAGAATTCTTCGAATGGTACGGAACCCAACTCGTCACCGCCGTGTTTACGAACGTTAACAGTGCCTTCTTCAACTTCTTTATCGCCTACCACAAGCATATATGGAACTTTTGCCATTTGTGCTTGGCGGATTTTATAGCCGATTTTTTCGCTACGATCATCCACTTCTACACGTACATAGTCGCGATGCATTTGTTTTGCCAGTTCTTTAGCATATTCAACATGTTTTTCAGAGATAGGCAAGATTTTAACTTGTACAGGAGCCATCCAAGTTGGGAACGCGCCTGCATAGTGTTCAGTTAAGATACCGATGAAACGTTCCATGGAGCCGAAGCATGCACGGTGAATCATGATAGGACGATGTTTTTGACCATCTTCGCCAACATATTCGATTTGGAAACGTTCAGGCAAGTTCATATCTAATTGAATAGTACCACATTGCCATGTACGGCCTAAGGAATCTTCGATATGGTAGTCAAGTTTAGGGCCGTAGAATGCGCCGTCGCCAGGGTTGATTACATAAGGAATACCTTTTGCTTCAATAGCATTGCGCAATGCTTCTGTAGCAGCTTCCCAAATGGCATCGTCACCCATTGCATTGTCTGGTTTAGTAGACAATTCAACATGGTATTTCAAACCAAATTGGCTATAAATGCGGTCGAACAATTCGATAACTTTCATCAATTCAGATTGCATTTGATCTGGCAACATGAATACGTGAGCATCGTCTTGTGTGAATGCACGTACACGGAATAAGCCGTGTAATGCACCGGACAATTCATGACGGTGAACTAAACCAAGTTCAGCATAACGTAATGGGAAGTCGCGATAGGAATGCATTTCGTTTTGGTAAACCAAGATACCGCCTGGGCAGTTCATTGGTTTAATTGCATATTCTTCATCATCAATGATTGTAGTGTACATATTTTCACGGTAATGGAACCAGTGACCAGATGTTTCCCACAATTGTTTATTTAAGATGATTGGTGTGCGAATTTCTTCGTAATCGAATTCATGGTGAACTTCACGCCAGAAGTTTTCCAATTCGTTGCGAAGTGCCATACCTTTTGGTAAGAAGAATGGAAATCCAGGGCCTTCTTCTTTGATAACGAACAAGCCTAGTTCTTTACCAAGTTTACGATGGTCCCGTTTAGCTGCTTCTTCAAGCAAGTGAAGGTATGCATCAAGTTCTTCTTTCTTTTCAAATGCTGTACCGTAAATACGTTGCAACATTTTATTCTTTTCATCGCCGCGCCAGTATGCACCTGCAATGCTTTGTAATTTGAAAGCTTTTACCTTACCAGTGGATGCCACGTGAGGACCTGCACAAAGATCGATGAAATCGCCTTGCGCATAGCAAGAGATTACTGCATCTTCAGGAAGGTCTTGAATCAATTCTACCTTGTAGTCTTCGTTTTTAGATTTGAAGAACTCGATAGCTTCTTGACGAGACATAACGGATTTAGTGATAGGCAAGTTTTCTTTTACAATACGGCTCATTTCCTTTTCGATTTTGCCTAAATCTTCAGGAGTCAAAGTATGTTCCATATCGATATCATAGTAGAAACCTTTATCGATAGCAGGACCGATAGCCAATTTAGCTTCAGGCCATAAGCGTTTAACCGCTTGTGCCAAAATATGAGAAGCGGTATGGCGCAAAGTATGTTTACCACCATCTTCTTCGAATGTTAAGAAAGCTACTTCAGAACCATCTACGAGTTCTTCGCGAAGGTCTGTTAATTCACCGTTTACGTTAGCAGCTAGTACTTTTTTAGCCAAGCTGTTAGATAGTTGTTTTACTGCTTCCCCAAGAGTAGTGCCAGCAGCGTATTCCTTTGCACTACCATCAGGTAAAATGATTTTTACATCTGCCATTTTTCTTTCCTCCAATTTATTATCTAGGATAGACTGGATTTTTGTAATAAAAAAAGACCCTCTATCCCTACAAAACAAGGGACGAAGATCATTCGCGGTTCCACCCTAGTTAACTACCTATACATATATATATGTATAGTAATTCACTTCATTAAGCCCGATAACGGTGGCGGCCGTATTTGCCTACTTAGGTTCGACAAATCAGTTTAAAGGGGGTAACTCTAATATATGTGTAAGGCATTTCCAGCATCTGCCTCTCTCTGGTACACAGGGATATGAGAATCATGTCCTTTGCATCACTTTTACTCAATCATCTTATCATAGACATTAAAAAATTTCAACTATACAATAAAATCACAACAGGCCTGTACTATCTTGAAAGAGCACCATATCAGCGCACCTTCAAATTTATTACAGACCTGTAGTATTTCTGGAGAGTGTTAAAAAATCCCACCCTCTGTAGTCCAACTTTAGTTTACCACTTCATTATTTTCTTTCAAAATGAGCAGACAGCATGGATCCAATCACTTTTTCAATTTTAGCGTTTGTAATGTCTGGACCTTTGAACAAGATTAACATTACATCGTCAGAGTTGTCTTGCTTAGATACCATCAATACGCCGCTACCACGAGCACCATTATCATCGTAGTCTTTTGCAACGATAACCATATTGAGGTAATGATCTTTCATGTATGTGTATACCTTGCTTTGTTTAGCAGAGGTTCCAATGCTGCTAGCCATACCCATGGCACGATTAAATACAATTGTATTTGCATTGTGTGGATTGTTGCGAAGTTGTTGTTTTTCTTCGTCATTAAGTGGCAATAGGTTCACCATCAAGGATTCACCCATGCGACCACGGAGCATAGCGGGCATTGTTTCACGCACGTCGGCCGGAATATCGGTGCTAGGATTCAACTTTAATTCTTTAGGAACAGTCATGTACAATGTGCCTTTGCTATTTTCACCTAACACAGTCTTACTGTTATCGATAGCACCCATTGTAAAAAGTATCTTTAATGATTTCCATTTGTACGCCTAATGGTTTTTTTCAGGTACGCCACGGCTAGCCACTTGGATGTCACCAGATTTTTGTTTTTCTTAATGGTTTCTACGGACCAAGCTGCACCTGGTTTACCTTCATCACTAGGAGAGGTCAAAGCAGCAGGCACTTCTTTAGTACCTGTGAACACATAGGTTTGGGCTGGTACGATTGTATCAGGCGCACCTGCTTTGTTGAATGCAGCACCATATAATACATTTGGCACTATAGCAGAACCAATTCGTAAGTTATTGTTTTCTTGGCTTTCAACATCAAAATTGATATTGCCCGCAAAGGTTACGTCTGGATTATGGTTAATAATAACAACAGTGCCTGGTTGTGGAATCATAACAGGACCAGTTGGCGCTGCAAAGCAGCTGTTGCCATGGATGCCCCAAGAGCGGTTAATACCAATGCGCGTTTTAATACATTACATTTCATTATTATTCTCCTAGATTCGGATAATTCTCTACGCTACGTTTAGCATACTAAAGTAACTATAGGCAGGCTCGATAGAATATCAATAGCCAGTTCCCGTGTGTCAGGTGTACATCTAAGCATACAGAGTCCAGCTGTATCGACAGTAGTCATAACACCTACATATTCATAGCCTTCTAAGATTCGATTGACATAATTTGTATGTTTCGGATCGATGTGAAAGTACAAATAGGATTCCTCCCCTGTCCCTGTATAAACAGTTGGTTCTGGAAAGCCTTGTAACGAGCGAGATGCTACTAAAGGCACTTCATTAGAAGTTCTATAGGCCTCTTCATTACAGGCGGTCATATCAATGGTATGTGACTCCACCATATTAGTCTTCTTTCACCTTGCACTCGCGGCGCATCATGGAATACGGTTCTAATTTTGTATCCATGTACAAGCGAACCTTCATTTGTGCATGAGGTGCTACGTCGATAGGATTACCATCTTCATCTGTCATTTTTTCAATAACCGCTTCTACAAGTTCACCCTTAGGTTGGCAGAATTCTACCTTATCACCAACCTTAAAGTTATTACGTTGTTCAAGGTCAACATATTTTTCTTCGTCGTTATAACCAAGAACTAAACCAATGAAGTCATGTGTTTGGGTATTCGTAGATTTGCCGTAGTTTTGAGCACTTTCATCAGGACGGCCATCAGCAAAACCATCTGTGTAAGGGCGGTGAGAAATTTTTTCTAACTCAGCAATCCATTCAGGACGAACGTACCAATTTTCACGCTCTTTCAAGTATGTATCGATAGCCGTGCGGTATACCTTAGCCACCGTTGCACAATAGTGAACAGATTTCATGCGGCCCTCTACCTTAAGACTATCGATGCCTGCTTCGTATAATTCAGGAATGCGATGGATGAGGCACAAATCTTTGGAGTTAAAGATGTATGTACCATGTTCATCTTCCTCGATTGGATAGTATTCACCAGGACGATTGGATTCTACAATGCTATATTTCCAGCGGCAAGATTGAGAACACTGACCGCGGTTAGCATCGCGTGTACCTGTCATATAGTTAGACAAAAGGCAACGACCAGAGTAAGAAATACACATAGAGCCATGTACGAAAGATTCGATTTCAATGTCTACATTCTTCTTCATCTCTTTAAGGTCTGCTACAGATACTTCACGAGCTGCTACAACGCGTGCTGCACCAAGCTCCTTCCACATTTGTACCGTATGCCAGTTCGTAGTAGATGCTTGTGTACTTACATGAAGCTCAAGACCTGGAGCCACTCGTTTAGCCAAGCTAAAGATACCCATGTCAGCCACAATAATCGCGTCTACACCGATACTTTCAAGAAACTTCAAATAATCCTCAAGGCCCTCAAAATCTTCATTATGAGGGATGATATTACATGTAACATGGATTTTTTTACCATGTTCATGCACAAATTGAACGGCCTCCTTCAATTCTTCGTCGGAAAAATTGGAGTTACCAGCGCGCAAGCCAAATCGTTTACCTGCACAATAAACGGCATCCGCACCATAGCGAATGGCCATTTTTAGCTTGTCCATATTACCTGCCGGACAAAGTAATTCCATAAAATGATCTGCCATTATTTGTTGTGTCCTTTCCACACACTCACACTCATACCATCCCCCATAGGGTAAATGGTGGTGTTAAATAATTCTTTATTTTCTACATATGCCAAATATGATTGTAATCGTTTAACAATCGTTTTAAAGCGATGTGGAGCCTCTTTATCGCCTCGTACATAACCTCTAAACAGAACATTATCTGCGAGGATGACGCCCCCTTCTTTCACATGAGGTAAAATCACCTCTAGTTGACTTAGGTATTGCCCCTTAGGACCATCTAAAAACACGAGATCGTATTCCCCTTTAATCTTAGTTAATACGTCCTTCGCATCCCCCTTAATCAATGTGATTTGATCCTTATAATCAGATTGACCGATATAATATTTCGCCATTTCGTAACGTACCTCATCAAGTTCGATAGACGTAATCCGTCCGCCTTGCTCAATAAGGGGTGCCATCAGTAATGTTGAGTAACCAATGGCGGTGCCCACCTCCAACACAGAGGTGGGCCTGTATAATCCAACCAATTCTTCAAATAAATGCACCTCAGATTCCCGAAGGATGGGCACATTATTAATCATCGCGTAAATACGCTGCTCATTTAGTATTTCATTTAATTCCATAAAATATATTATAAATTCCTAGTACATATATAACTGTGAAAGTAATCATATACGCGCAAAAGGCTGCACGTATATGACATAAGAATTAATGTAATGATATAGATACACTATCTATCAACACCGCCCTGTGTATTACCTGTACTTGGTAACGTTTGTGTGCTAGGGGTTGTACTAGGTCTCACAATACGAGGTTCCTCTACTGCTGGCGCAGATTGAACAGGTACAGATTGTTGAGGTACTACCTGTTGCATACTAGGTGGTATTTGACTATCTGTAGATGTTGTCGCCGGTTGTTGTTCTGGTGTAGGAACGGCAGCTGGCGTAGGTGTTACTTGTGTTGTTGACGGTACTGTAGATGGTTTATATGTATTTGTTGGTTCTACATCAACATATTTAGCATCCGCCTCTACAGCCTCTACAGGGCTATAGTTATAGTCTGGCTCAGACGTAGCCGCCACGTCATAGTTAGGCCCAGCCTGTGCCAATACAGGAGCTTGTCCTTGATCAGAGGATGATGTAGTAGCTTGATCCCCACCATAGATTTTTTCAATAGCTGCTAGATGTTCAGCATAAGTCTTGGAAAAGTGATTATGCCCTTCCTTGTCAGCTACAAAGTATAGATACTCCGTATTTTCAGAGTACAATACCGCATCTAAGGATTTTTTACCAGGATTTGCAATAGGTCCTGGCGGTAAACCTTTACTTACATATGTATTATAAGGACTTTGTAATTGCGTATCGCCAATCGATACATTTTCTTTTGCATAACCAAGTACATAAGAGATTGTTGCATCAGACTGTAATGGAATGCCGTGGGCTAAACGCTTTAAAGACCCCTGCAATAGTTGGGCGATCTGCATCAAATAAAGATTCACGTTCAACGATAGATGCCAAGGTTACAAAGTCATGAATACTCATGTGTTGCGCTTGAATTTGCTTTTTTACAGCTGGCGTTAAATAGCGATTCATTTCATCAGCCATCATCATAATGACATCTTTCGCCGTAGCACCTACAGGAATCTCATAAGTGCTTGGGAATAAGAATCCTTCTACAGGATATGTTGTCGGTTTAGTGCCTTTCATATAAGGGTAAGGAGTAAAGGTTTTTGCCTCTGCTAAGAATTCGGAAGCCTTCATAATTTGGGCTTTTTCTAGAGCGATAGCAATATCCCCTACTGTATAGCCTTCTGGAATTGTCAATTTAATAGACTCTACATGGCCTTCTTGTAATAAGTTTATTAATTCATGGACAGATACCTTATTTGGAATCTGATAATGACCAGATTGCAATTTTGAACCTGTCCCACTAAGAGCTAACCATAATTTAAAGACCTGTGTAGAACGAATAAGCCCATGTTCATAGAGCATATCGGCAATTTCTGTTCCTGTTGCATTCTTGCCTATCACTAGGACTTGCGAGCCACCATCATTAGAAAATGTGTTAGGTACGAAATAAGTTGCACCTAAGGCACCTCCACCTAAAATGGCAAGGCTAAGAATACCTACGGAAACATATTTTAAGGCTTTTCTCATGGATGAGTTCCTTTCTATTACAAACTATTGTAAATCATCTTATTATACCATATTAAAGCCTTTCGATGTATCTATTCTTTTACATAAAAAAGCCCTGATATAACATTTGCTATATCAGGGCCTTAGTATTATTCTTCTTCACCCATTGATTCGTATAGGTTTACTAATGCTTCGAAGTTTTCATCATCTTCATCTAAAGGAACGTATTCTTCTACGCCTTCATCATTTGTTTCGATGCGAGCCAAAATCATATATGTATCATCTTGACCTTCATGTTCTTCATCTTGTACATGAACGAGTACAGCGTATTCTTGACCTTCGTGATTTAAGATAACATCTTCAGTGAAATATTGTTTGTTACCATCTTCATCTTCAAATTCAAGATAGAAAATTTCACCTTCATAATTTTGATCAACCATGGGAATTCCCTCCTTTATAGTTTATACACAAGGACTTTTTGTGTTCGTTACAATTAGGATTTACTAAATTGTAATCGGTCCAAATAGCCTTGTAAAATAACGACAGCTGCCATCTTGTCGATAACGTCCTTCCGTTTTTTACGGCTCACATCCGCTGCGATGAGCTGGCGTTCTGCCATTACGGTAGATAAACGTTCATCCCAAAAGGTAATCGGTAAATCGATGACCTCTTTCATTTTTCCAACGAATTCCTCGGTCTTTTCAGCTCGTTCACCTTTTGTGCCATTCATGTTTTTAGGCATGCCTACAACAAGTTCATGCACTTCGTATTCTGAAATCAATTCGCTTAGTCGCTTAAAATCATTTTCTAAGGATGTACGGCGAATCGTTTCAATGCCTTGTGCAGTCATCAACAATGCGTCGCTACATGCGATACCAATGGTACGACTGCCCACATCTAATGCCATAATTCTCATTATAGTTGTTTAGCCTTTGCGTATTCTTTTAATAATTCTTCGATTAAATCATCCCGCTCTAAACGGCGAATATCACTACGCGCATTATTATAGCTTGTAATGTACGCTGGATCCCCAGAGATTAAATAGCCTAAGATTTGATTAATTGGATTATATCCTTTTTCTTGAATAGATTTATAAACGCGAGTCAACACCTCTTCGGCCGTCATCGGTTCATCGTCTACTTTACGGAATAACATAGTTTCATCTGAAACGTTCATGGGTATCCCTCCTTGGTATGAATGGGCCACTATAGTGACCCTCATATGTATATTCGTGTATCTATTATAGCATATACAGCTATTATACCCCATTATTTATGCGTTAAGAGCTTCCTTAACAGCATCACCAGCTGCTTTTAAAGCATCCATCAATTTAGCTGGTTCTTTACCACCTGCTTGTGCCATATCTGGACGGCCGCCGCCATTACCACCAGCTACTTGAGCTGCCGCTTTAACGATATTACCTGCTTTTACGCCTTTACCGACAACATCTTTGGAAACTTTACATACAAAGTTTACCTTATCATCGCCCATAGCAGCACCTACTAAGACTACGCCAGAACCGTCTAATTTATCGAGGCCTATATCTGCAAAGTCACGCAATTCATCAATAGAAGACGCTTTCACAGAAGCAGCAACAAATGCCACATCACCAATCATAACCTTACCAGCTACGATATCAGCAGCACCAGCAGCAGAGATTTCCTTGCGGATTTGGTCTAATTCTTTAGCTGTTTCTTTAGCCTCTGCCAATACTTGGTGTAAACGTTCTTCTACTTGAGGCGCTTTCGTTTTAAGTTCCCCTGCCATGCGTTCGATAGTCAAGCGATCTTGTTTAGCTGCATCTAGAGCTGCACGGCCAGTGATAGCTTCGATACGGCGTACGCCAGAACCGATGCCAGCTTCAGATGTTAAGCGGAAGGAACCAACGAATGCTGTATTACCTACGTGAGAACCACCGCATAATTCAACGGAGAAACCTGGAACCTCTACTACGCGAACTACATCACCGTATTTATCGCCAAAGAGTGCCATAGCACCTTTTGCTTTTGCTTCGTCCATGGACATTTCAGCAATCGCAAGGTCAGTTGCTTTTAAGGATTTCTTCATTTACAAGGGCTTCGATTTGATCAAGTTCCTCTTGTGTTACAGGGGAGAAATGAGTGAAGTCAAAACGCAAGTAATCTGGAGTTACTAAGGAACCAGCTTGGTTTACATGGTCACCTAGAATTTGTTTGAGTGCAGCATGCAATAAATGTGTTGCTGTATGGTTACGAGCCATCGCAGAACGACGGTTTGTATCCACCTCTAGTTCTACATCATCACCTTCTGAGATAGAACCCTCTATAACAGTACCGATGTGGTATACAGTACCTTCTGGTAAACGTTTTGTATTATGAACCTCTACCTTGCCCATTGGACCAACAATAAAGCCAGTATCGCCTAATTGACCGCCCCCTTCTGCATGGAATGGAGTAGTGCGAACAATTACAGTAATTTCATCGCCATCAGCAGCTGTTTGTAAACGTTCAGAACCTTTACCAATCATCAATATAGAGGATGCTTTAATAGCTTCATCTTCAAGAAGTTCTTCATCTTTTAAGAATGTAATATCTGGTGTTGCTACCTTTGCATCTTCTTTTACACGTGCTTCACGAGCGCGTTCACGTTGTTCTTTCATGGCAGCTTCAAAGCCTTCATGGTCGATTGTGAAACCACGTTCACCGGCGATTTCCTCTGTCAATTCCCAAGGGAATCCATATGTATCATATAATTTGAATACTTCAGAACCAGGAACTACAGTCGCTTTTTCAGCATCTAATGTATCGATTAAGGAATTCAACAACTCAAGACCTTGTTCCAATGTTTGGTTGAAACGTTCTTCTTCGTTTTGAACTACACGTTTTACAAAATCTTGTTTTTCTGCAATGGATTTAATGCCAGGGCCAAGGATATCTACGACTACATCAACAAGCGGTGTTAAGAAGATACCGTCGATACCAAGCAAACGACCATGACGCACGGCACGACGCAAGATACGGCGCAATACGTAGCCACGACCTTCATTGGATGGTAATACACCATCGGAAATCAATGCTGTTACAGCACGAGCATGGTCAGCGATAACCTTCAAAGATACGTCTGTATTTGGGTTTTCATTATATGTAACACCAGCACGTTTTGCGGTAGCTTCGATGATTGGATAAATCAAATCTGTTTCAAAGTTTGTTTTGCAGCCTTGCAATACAGAAGCCAATCGTTCAAGACCGGCGCCAGTATCGATGTTTTTATGTTGCAATGGCTCATAGGAACCGTCTGGCATTTTATTGAATTGCGTAAACACAAGATTCCAGATTTCAAGGTATCGATCGCAATCGCAGCCTGGTGCACAGTTAGGATCGTCACAGCCATGTTCAGGGCCTTGGTCGAAGAAAATTTCACTATCTGGACCACATGGACCTTCACCGATTTCCCAGAAGTTGTCTTCTAAGCGGGAGATGTGGCTTTCTTCTACGCCACAATCGTTATGCCATGTATCATATGCCTCTTGATCATCTGGATATACCGTAACATATAATCTGTTTTTGTCGAGCTTAATAACCTCTGTTAAGAACTCCCATGCCCAGTGAATCGCTTCTTTTTTAAAGTAATCACCAAAGGAGAAGTTACCAAGCATTTCAAAGAATGTATGGTGACGTGCTGTGCGACCTACATTTTCAAGATCACCAGTACGCATACTTTTTTGACTTGTTGTAATACGACGACAAGGAGGTACCAATTTACCTGTAAAGAAAGGCTTTAATGGCGCCATACCTGCCCCAATCAATAATAGAGACGGATCGTTTTCTGGGATAAGAGAAAAACTTTCTAATTTTAAATGTCCTTTGCTTTCAAAAAACTGCAAGTATGCTTGACGCAGTTCATTACCTTTCATGTGTATATTCCTCCTAAAATAATTTACTCTTAATTATAACGTAAAATACAGAGAAAATCTATTATAACCTCTATTTATCCTTATATAATTGACTATCATTAGCCATGAATATTCTTTACGATTATATTTAAGATAGATATAGAGATACATATAGAAAATTAGCAATATAACATACAGAAAAGAGGTTATACAAATCAACAAAACTTAATTGATTCGTATAACCCCTCTTATGGCTTATATAGTTCGCCAATGGATTCCATTATGGGAATACCAGGATATTACATAACGCGTTTAGCGCCGATATAACGTTCACCCCAATAGCCTGTGTCAAGATCAGCAACTGCTACGCCACGACTGGATGTAGCACTGATAAATTGACCATTGCCGATGTAAATGCCGGAATGAGATGGACCTGGTTCATATGTTTCAAAGAATACAAGGTCGCCAGCCTTAAGGTTTGCACGAGATACAGATGTACCTACATTGTATTGCTCATCCGCTAGACGTGGCAAAGCAATGCCTTGTTTCGCGAATACGTATTTAACATAACCGGAGCAGTCAAAACCGCTAGGTGTAGTACCGCCAAACACATAAGGAACGCCACGATATTTGTCAGCTTCCGCTAAAATAGCGTGAATGTTGCTTGGTGTTTGCACCTTTTTCAAGTTATTCAATTTAACGTTTTGGCCTGCAAGACGTTTAGATTGTGCATTTTGATTTGTGAAAGCAGATTTTGTTGCTACTGCTTTTGTAGCTGCATTATTAGACAATACTGCCTTAGTTGTACGAGGAGCACCCATCAACGCATTGTACGTTGCTGGTCCAATAATACCATCTACAGGTAAACCACGATCTTGTTGGAACAGGCGTACAGCCCATTTTGTTTCCTTACCATACACACCATTTTTATCGGTTGCATTGTAACCGTGTTTAATTAATTGTTGTTGTACAGCAATTACGTTTTTACCTTTATCACCATATTGTAATGTTGTGGCACTTGCCATCGCAGTGGTAGCGCACACAAACGTTAATGTTAATGCCGCAATTTTACTCTTACTATATTTTTGACTTCATATTCTGCCTTCCTATACTTTAAAGTGAGTTTATTTATTCAAAAATATACTAACCGTCTCATTATTTGCATATCCAACAAATACAGCTAGTCTTTATTTTCTTCAGGGCCAGGTACTTGATTGGCTATAAATACATCAGCTTTTGATGGTTCATAAGCTATTTCTGGATTTTCACCATCAAAATTTATAGCAGCTTTCACCCAATATAAAGGACGTTGTTTTACCTCTTCGAATACGCGTCCTACGTATTCACCAATGATACCAAGTCCTACTAATTGGATTCCGCCGATAAACAATATGGACACGCCCAAGGTGGTCCACCCATTTAATGCTTGCCCCGTTAAGTACACATAGAGTAAATGTAGAATCAAGAGAAAACTCAAGCCACCACATAATACACCTACGTACAAAGCCGCACGCAATGGTACACGAGAAAACGCTGTAACCCCATCAAGAGCAAAGCGAATCATTTTACGTACACTGAATTTCGAAACCCCTGCAAAGCGAGGTGGCGCTACAAAGTGAAGTTCTGCTTGGCGATAACCAAGGGCCCCCACGATACCACGCAAGAAACGTCCATGTTCACGGAAATGTTTCAATGTTTCTAGCGACTTACGATTCATTAAACGGAAATCAGATCCCCCTTCTACGATGGGAACATCTGCCATTTTATTCATCAGCTTATAATAATATTTAGAAGTAAAGGATTTTGCCCAGCTGGCATCCTCTGTAGAGTCTCGAATGGTGCGCACTACATCATACCCATTCTCCCACAACCGTATGAGTTCTGGAATTAATGCTGGTGGATGTTGCATATCACCGTCCATCGTAATTACTGCATCCCCTTTGGCGTAATCAAGACCACAAGTCAATGCAGTTTGATGTCCAAAGTTTCGCGCTAATAAAAACGACTTTAACACGAGCATCTAATTTTGCAATTTCTCGCAAAATAACGACCGATGAATCTGTAGATCCATCATCAACATAGATAAGTTCATATTCATATGATAGGCCTGACATAACCTTTGTTACGGCATTGTAAAAAATAGCTATATTTTCTTCTTCATTATATACAGGCACAACAATTGAAATTAACATATATCCTCCGTCGATTACCTTTATATTTTACAGTCAAATAGTCAATATAGGCAAATCCAAAAGGTTAACAATAGCGAAGATGAACCCCATAAATCCAGTAAATAAGCTGTTTTATTGAATTTTTGAGGTTTATTCTCTTCATTTTTTTATTTGTCATTATGACAGCTTATCAATAATACATATATTTATTAAAAAGTTATATTTATACAGTTTTTATACATACTATATAAATAGGTGTTAAACCCTGATTTTATAGCCCTGCCGCATCAATCCATGTAGTAAGATCCTCTTCCGCAGTTATGATATCCTCATCATATGCTCCTACAACCTCAGGGTACCGAGATACTTCTACAGTGTGAAGAATTGAGTCATCACGGCCATTTTTTTGTAGGTACCAATCCAAATTCCAGAAAACTGGGACTCGTACCACTCTACTGGTTGGTCTGTTTCATTAAAGTTAATCGTAATATGTCCACGACCCTAATGTTTCTAGTACCTCTACCTGTTCTTCTTCAGTAAGACCGGTTTTCTCAATATATATGGAATAAGTTTCACCTGTTTCACGTAATTGCTTTAATGCTTGACGTAATTCATTCAATATAGCACGCACATTATTATAATTCTCTATCATGCCATCCCTCCTCTCTTGTTAGTATTTTTTAACTTATTTAATCTATAAATACGTTTATCTATCAGATTTTATTTAGGTTCTATTTGTATGCCCCAGCCGCGAAGCACAGAAAGCACACGAGCCTTCACCTCTGGTAAGGCCTGTTGCACAGCTGCACTGGGTTCAAATCCAATTTCTAAGGATTCTGGCTCTACGCCAATGACGATAGCATCCTCTAAAGGATTTTCCTGAATGGCACGAATACGCAATATATCCTGCATACCTACTTCGTGAACGGAAATATGGTCCGTAAAATATTGTTCCAATTCCCGATGTGGAAATTCATATACAGTCCCAGGATTTTTTCCACCATTGATAGCATCGATTAATAGAATTTTTTTCATGCCCCTCATATAGGTCAGCAGTTCCATGCCCATCGTACCACCATCAATCAAGGTGACTTGAGGCGTGAAAGTATAATTAGCTTTTAAATCTTCTACGACATGAACGCCAAGGCCCTCATCGGTAAGTAAGATATTTCCTACCCCTAGAACCACTATGGAGTTATCATAATCATCATAAATGGCTTGTAAATCAATACGCGGGCTCTCAGAGCCCGCGTATTCTTTCAAGCCACTGATGTTTTCAGTACTTGTATCAATCATCTTCTTGTAATTCTCTTTCTCTTGGATCGTCAGGATTGCTTGGACGATATGTTGTGCCAGATGGTTTTTCGATACGTTCACCACGCCGGCGTTTACCATTGAGGTCCTCTAAATCAATTGGATCATGAGCATAATACTTCATGCCAGAAACCATGGCAGATACTTCGCCAGATTCTTCCATAACGTCTTCTCGGAATGCCATGTATACGTGAACGATAGTAAAGAACAAGAATCCCCATGCAATATAGTGATGGATTAAATGAACCTTATATTCACCACCGAACATTGTAACCAATGGTGCAAATATAGAACCTAAAATACCATTTGGATTAATCATGGAATACATTGTAATACCGGTGATGATTTCAAAGAAGAACATGATATACACCATCAAATACGCCGTTCTCGCCAAGGAGTTACGAAGCCAGTGATGTTCATGTTTTTGAGGAATCATCAAATAGTGCAATGTAGTTTCTCGAAGACCGTACCAATATCGTTTTTGACGGAATTTAGGTAATAATCTATCGCCGCGATTATAGAAACCACCCGCCACACGGAAGATAAAGGAGAATGTTAAAATAGCTCCAGCAGTGAAGTGAATACGGCGCATAGTCTCCATAGAGAACCAACCATCTATTGCAAAGGTTGGTTCAGGATTTCCTGTAATCGCCGCAAAGCCTGGGTCACCGATATATAGACCAGTCCAGAACAATGCAGTTACGCTAAGCACCATAGTCCAGTGGAATATACGCAGCCATAAACTAAATACGACATACGCTTTTTTGTCAGTATGTATTAACATAAGCCCACCACCCTTTATTTACACAATGCATCGGTATTGACGGAAACAATCTTTTCGCCTTTTTTATTGTATAAATGGGTTGCACATGCGAGACATGGGTCGAAGGAGTGAATTACCTTCAAGATTTCAAGTGGTTTATCCGCAATTTTAACATGTGTATCAATCATGGAATCTTCGTATGCGCCATGTTCATTGGCAACTGTCTTAGGACATGCATTCCACGTGGATGGTACGATACATTGATAGTTTGCAGAACGACCATCTTTGATGTGAATCCAGTGTCCCAAACCACCGCGAGGTGCATCTACAAGACCAACACCTTTTGCATCTTTAGACCATGTGTTAGGTTCAAATTTAGTCATATCCGCAACGGCAGTATCACCATTTTTAATATTAGTAACAAGTTTATTATAGAAATATTGGCTAATATTTGCTGCCACTTGTGCATCAAGGCCACGACATGCTGTACGACCAACCATTGTTGTCATCCACACATGAGCTGGTACACCCAATACTTGAGATACTGTATCGATTTGGCGAACAATCATCGCTTCTGCCCAAGTTGGGTCTTTAATGATACCCTGTTTTACCTTTGTATAGACTACAATGTATTTTGCTAATGGGCCGACCTCTGCAGTTTTACCTTTGAAAGTCGGAGATTTAATCCAAGAGTATTTTTTATCTTCATCAAGGAATTCCCATTTTTCTTTTGTACCAGATTTAGGGCCTGTGAATTTTGGTTCAGTCACACCATCAATGGGATGAAGTGTGCTTGTACCATTTGGATACGTAAACCAGGAATGATCAACCTCTTCGCTAAGGTATTGTGGATCCATGAAATCCTTACCTTCTAACGGAATAAATGTTGCTTTATCTACGCCAAGGGCAAAGTTCTCTACAACACCATTAGAGCGAACGATACATTTTTTGTGGTAATCGCCATCAGAAATGCCTGTATAAGACTCATCAGGATAGTCACCATAAGACATAACGCGTTTTTTCGCAAGGCCACCACCATCGATCATGCCTTTTTCAACGTACATCTTACCAATTGCTAATAAGTCTGGTACATAGAAGTTGTCTACTAAATCTTTAGCCAATGCAATAGATTGCTCTACTGCAGCAAGACGTTGTGTATTAATAGGTGCATTCATGTCATTCATAGAAATGGAACATGGCATGCCACCAATGATGTAATGTGGATGAGGGTTTTTTACCACCGAATACAACGTGAGGAATTACGATGTCACGTTGACGGTCAAGAATATTCAAGTAATGGGATACAGCCATTAAATGAACCTCTGGTGGCAACAAATTATAATCAGGGTGATCCCACCATTGGGCGGAGAAAAATCCCCAATTGGCCAGACTCAACGATTTTTCTTAACCTTTTTGTTGTACCGCTGTAAAGTATGCAGTGGTAGCCTTAGGGAATTCTTTAGGATATGCAGAATCCTTGGATGCTGTTTCAGCAGGTGCTAAACCACTTACATTGTAGGTTGCTAATACATCATTTTGTAATTGAGCTGTTTTTGCTGGATCAGCACTGAGAGCAGCTACAGGGCTCACCCAGTCAAGCGCATGCAAGTGATAGAAATGTACAATATGGTCATGTACATCTAAGCAGCTGTGCATGATATTACGAATGTAGTTTGCATTTCTAGGTATGGTAATACCCAACGCATCTTCTACAGCACGCAAAGACGCTAGTGCATGTGTTGTAGTACATACGCCACAAATACGTTGTACAAAAGCCCAAAGGTCGCGAGGGTCGCGGTCCTTTGCAACGAGCTCAATACCACGCCAAGCAGTACCAGAGGATAATGCGTCCTCTACTTTACCACTTGCTTCATCAACTTTTATTTCTACCCGTAAATGACCTTCAATACGGGAAATCGGATCTACTACTACGCGTTTCATTAGCGACCTCCTCAATTATTATGTTTCTTCTCATCCCACAAACCTTGTTCTTTCAAGCGTTTTTCCTCTTGAATATCAATGTATTTATTGCGAGCAAGGGTTGCAGCACCATGGACGATAACCGCCGCAGTAGCGCCAACAGCTGCTACTGTGCCGATTGTATCAGCCGTAGTAATGGTGTTTGCCAATGGAATATCAGGTAATCGTTTGTAGAATACGTCATTATCCCAAAAAAACCTTTTTTTCAGAGCAACCAATACAGCCGTGGCCGGATTGGATTGGGTAGGATAAACCATTCCACCAACGCAAATTACCACAAGAATTATATGTTTGAGGTCCACGACAACCTACTTTGTACAGGCACCAACCTGATTTAGATGCATCATCGTCAAATTTTTCAACGAAAAGACCGGAGTCAAAGAAGGCACGACGATAGCAAGTATCGTGAATACGATTGCCATAGAATTGTTTAGGACGACCTTGAGAATCTAGAGGCGGAATTTGACCGAATAATGCATAGTGCATAACTACACCAGTCATAACCTCTGGGATTGGAGGACAGCCAGGAACCTTGATAATAGGTTTACCAGATACAACAGAGGATACGGATACCGTATTTGTTGGATTTGGTTTTGCTGCTTGAATACCACCCCAAGATGCACAGGAGCCATACTCGATAATGGCCGCTGCACCTTTAGCAGCTTCTAATAAGGACTCCTTAAATGTACGGCCCCCTACTGTACAGTACACACCGTTTTCATCTAACGGAACGCCACCTTCAACAGCAAGGATATATTTGCCATTTTTCTCAGCAATGATTTTTTTGAGGTGTTCCTCTAATGGTTCCCCAGATGCTGCAGCCAATGTATCATCATATTCCAAAGAAATCATATTTAAAATTACATCGGATGTAAACGGTGAAGAAGAACGAATAAAGGATTCACTACAACCTGTACATTCATGACCATGAAGCCAGATTACTGTAGGTAATTCTGTCGTTTCCGCAGCTTTTACCACCGTATTAAGCATGGTAGGTGGCAAACCTAAAATAGCAGTCAGTGCCACGCAAGACTTCATAAATGTACGTCGACTGAGACGTCTCTCTTGAAAGAGAGTCCATAAACTGTTCACACGATTTTTCATGGAATGCAGCCTCCTCACAACAACTTTGAAGCAATATTTCTATATTACCTAATTAACTATTACTATCGAGAAATATCATCTCTTAATTAATTTATTATAACATTTTAATAATTATAAAACTATGACATAATACTCAGTTCTCTATATGTTTATCAAAAAAAATGCCCAGCTAAGTAATTATTATAATTACCTAGCCAGGTGTTATTCATGTATAAATTATTTTATCACTTCATTAATCAAAGCTTCTAATACATTTGCTTTTTTATAGCCAGCAATGCGATCCAATAATTTGCCATCTTTAAAGAATACCATGGAAGGAATACCTTCTACATCTTCTTTTAACAAGATAGGCCGCAAAGCTTTATCTTCTGCATCTACTGTGAAGAATTTAACACGGCCGTCCAATTTTTCTGCTACTGCTTCTACTTCCGGACGCATAACTATGCAAGGTTCACACCAACCAGCCCAGAAATCTACAATAACGAGCTCTTTAGAACCTAATACTAATTCATCAAATTGTTCTACGCTAGTAATAGCAGTGATAGCCATCGAAAGGCCTCCTTTTTATAGTTCAATATAAATATCATGTAAGAAGCAAGCAATCATTAAGCCGAGTTCTGTTCCGCTTGCGCGGTGACGATTATCTTTCTAGGCGTACAGTCGCCTGCACGCTCGAGCGACACAACCCGGAAGGTAGGCGGGACCACCGTTAACCCTTCCCTATTCGGTCTTGCTCCGGATGGGGTTTACCGAGCCAGCCTGTTACCAGACTGCTGGTGAGCTCTTACCTCACCTTTCCACCCTTACCACTTACGTGGCGGTTTCCTTTTCTATGGCACTTTCCCTAAGGTCACCCTCGCCAGACGTTATCTGGCATCCTGCCCTATGGAGCTCGGACTTTCCTCGAATCCAATGGACTCGCAACCGTCTTTCATACTTGCTTCAATTCAGTTTATCATAGCTCTATGCACTATGCAAGAATATCGAATTTTTTTCTGTTAGGATTATGAAAGTCTCTAATCAAAGAAAAAATCACATTGATTTTCAAAGGACTGTATAGTAATGCCCCAGTTACTTTCTGCTGATTGATTCATTAAATAATCACGAATTCCATCCGCTACGATTTCTTCCGTACCAAAATGTCCTGCATCAACAACGAGTACACCTAATTCTTTTGCTAATTGAGCATCGTGATATTTCAAATCACCGGTGACATATGCATCAGCCTTGATTGCATTCTTAATAAACTCTGCACCACCACCGGAGCAAAGTGCCACAGTTTTAACGGTCTCTTTTTTTATGCCCCCAAATCTTACATTAGCATGAGGCAAAGACTCTTGTATATGCTCGCGGAAGCTTTCAAAATCCATAGATTCAGGCAATTCACCAACTCGCCCCAAGGTGCGATTCATATTCGGCTCATGCATGGCAAATACCTCATAAGCCACCTCTTCATAAGGATGCGCTGCTTTCATAGCCTCAATAACAGCTTGTTTATGATTGCCGTCCACAATAACATTGATAGCTACCTCAGGCACTACCGTTAATGAACCAGCTTCGCCTACTACAGGATGGGATTCATCATTACCTCTGAATCGACCTTCTCCGGTAAAACTAAAGCTACAAGCCTCGTAATTGCCAATGCGACCAGCCCCAGCCTTAGCCATTGCGTCGCGCACCGCATCAGCCGCATCAACAGGCACAAAGGTGGTAATTTTATATAGCGTATCAGCCCCTGTAGGAACAAATCCTTTCACATTAACTAGCCCTAAACGGCTCGCCAACATATCATTGAGCCCCCCCTCAGCAATATCGAGGTTCGTATGAGCACTATATACAACAATATCGTTTTTTATAAGTTTCTCAATCACACGGCCTTGAGGGCTATCTAGATTTAGGGATTTAATGCCCTTAAAAATAAAGGGATGATGGCTAATAATCATTTGCGCTTGCTCTGAAATAGCATAATCAACCACTTCAGGTGTAATATCAAGGCTAGTTATAATCTTAGAAACCTCACGTTGTTTCGACCCAACCATAAGACCTACATTATCCCAAGATTCAGCATAATGAGGTGGAGCCCATCGTTCCATTGATTCAATAATTTGTTTTGCTGTAACCATAGTATCACTCCTAACGTCTCTAAAAATCAGCGTAATCTCGCTAATTCATCGATTTCACCTTGTAATTCTTTATACTTTTTCCGTATGTGAAAGTGCCTCTGTCATGCCGTCTAAGGCGCATTGACGTTGATAAATTAAATAATCTACGTATTCATTCCACAACGCAGGTTTTTCTTGAGCTAATAAAGCCCCTACAGACCAAAGAATGGAAGTAGTGGGTAAATCTATATAGGGATTATCACTTGAAATAGTAACTTCAGCATCATTGTGACTAGGATTGTGACTATTCATATCATGACGAATTGCTAAAAATGCGGTGTACATTTTCCCCATATCTTTCATGATAATTTCTTTAATAATCTGGTATCCTTTTTTCACCATGTATTGGCGCAATTCTGCTTGACCATTTTGCGGTTGCAATACATAAAACTCTAGAGGCTCCGGTCCTGCTTTAACGATATCTCGCATCAAGAAACCACCCATGCCACAACAAATGGCACCATTTAGCTCTCCCTGTTTCGTCATCTGTAATCCATCTCCAAGGCGACAGTCAATTACATCACTTAAACCTCGAGATTGAATGTATGATTTTGCTGATTCAAGAGGGCCCTTATTCACATCGCCAGCTATAACACGCTTTGCTTTCCCCCGCGTGATTAGCTCTACCGCTAAATAACCATGATCCGTTCCAATATCAGCAATGGCGTCTGCCTTTGGAACGATATCAAATACCGCCTCTAAGCGATCCATCATAGGTCTTGCTTTCATAATTACCTCGTTTATAACAGGTCCATATACCTATCTACTATATTACTAGATTAATAATAGAGATTAATCAAATTTTTATTCTATATATCTGTATTATAACAAAAAACCTGCCCCTAACGGACAGGTTTTAGGTTCGTTTTATACAAGTTTGGTGGGCAACTTACACAATAAAGCGAACCACTTTTTATATAAATTCTACCGCCTACCCTATTACTTTAATAATGCCTTTCGGTGTTTAAAGTGTATATAATGTATTATATATGATATATTAAATATATTACATTACTATACTATAAATAAAAAGGCTTTAAATAGTCAGAAAAATAAAGGCCTATCGTGCTGGTACATCACTAACCGCGATAGGCCTTTTATGCGTTTCAGTTATAAACTATTACTTTTATAACTCGTTCCGTTTTTGAACAGGTTCCCATACGTCCGCCCTCGTATGGTAGGAAGATAATAGGATCACCCCCATATTATTTAATAGCTGCCGCAACTGTAACCACGCCAGCCACTACGCCCCATATTGTTCGTTGACGTTTAAGGCGTTGTTCTGTTTTCTTGTTGCGTTTGATTTGCTCTCTCAACTCGTCCAATGAGCTCGAGGCCTCTTTCAATTTCTCCTCTTGCTGCGTCGAGATGTTCGAGGCTCTCGCCAATTCTTGCGCCTGTTTCTCGTTGATTGCTTTCAAGTCGCTCAATTCCCTGCCCCTGTTTGTTGTTGATAGTTTTGAGCTTGCTCAATTCGTCGCCCCTGCGTCGCTGTTAAGTTGTTGGCTTGCTGCAATGCTTGCTTTGAGCTGTTGATTGAGTTTTCGGCTTTCGTCAAGCGCCATTTGAGTTCGTTCCAACTGTTCAAAGGTACGGTTATAGTCGGCTCTTGTTTCAAAGTATCCGCTGGCGAGGCTGCCAATGAGATAGACGAGCAAAATGCCAAGAATACCATAAACAACGCGCCGAATAATAACCGCATGTACAATTTTTGTTCTTGATAATTTCATACATCACACGCCCCCCTATATTAGTCTTGGTCTGTCCAACGAGCGGCCCAGCCCCTCACGTCAACATGAACGAAATCTTGATTATAATATCGCCCAATGCCGTCGGCACCACATTCCTCGGCCACTTCTGCGAGATAATCCACGTTAATGCCGTCATATGTAATGTCGGCCGCTGTACCCTCTACATGTTGAGAATTAGGAACGCCACCGACTTCCTCATTATGGATAGGGCAACGATAACCGCTTAACACCGCGATAGGCTTTGCCAATACGCTCACGGATAGCGTCCAATACATCAACGAGCCTTTTATCAATGATGTGGTCTAAAATAGGGTGTCCGTCGCTATCGTATCCATGACGGCCGCATTTGCATGCGAATTCATAATCATCAAAATATGTACCAATTTTCATTATATGCACCTCTTTCAAATTAAAAGAGGGCTACTATATGCAGCCCTCATACAAAACGTTATTTCTTTAATAATGCGTCGACCTTGCTTTGCACTAATTCCAATAGACCTGAAATAGTACTGTTGCCACCGTCTCGCATATTTTCCAATATAGAAAGGAATTCGACGGAGCCAAGATATAGCCACACCAAATTGACTGCAAACGCATAATTGCCGGCCATAAAGTCAAAAGCACCATGCACCGGCAGTAGCAAGGCAATACGTCAAAAACTTTTTGTAACGAAAGGCTTGCATATGCTTTGAGGATATTAACCCCTTACCCCATGCAGCTGGAATCGCTATATATTTGTCTAATGCGGTTAGATTATCAGCATTTGCCCCCATATCTACGAGCATTTGATACGATATAGCCGCCCATTTTGTAATGAGGTCTAGGAATACCAATAATATGAATATTCCTAGCACCTGCACATGTTTTTAAGCCAATCATATATATCGCCACATCAGCGATGACGGCAAGCAAGGCCTTTAGAACGAAAGAATCCGTCAACGTCCGCCAAGCCTCGCCAATGAAATCAGTTAATTCTTGCATGTGCTCCCCCTTTAGTATTCCTGTGGGTTAATTATACATAGTCCATTGGATCCCCTGTTCCAATGTACCGATGTTCAGTGTCCGACCAAATTAATTCCGTGTAATTAAAGGTGGTCTGCTGGAGCCCCTGTTCCAATGTACCGATGTTCAGTGTCCGACCAAATTAATTCCGTGTAATTAAAGGTGGTCTGCTGGAGCCCCTGTTCCAATGTACCGATGTTCAGTGTCCGATACCAAGTTAAATCATTTGTCTTAAAGCTAATATTTTGAGGATTGCTTACATAAATCGGAATTTGTTTAGATGATACATTATCATTGACAGGTTGATTGCAATATAAGACTACTGGAACGCTAGATTTAATTTGAATGCTAGAAATTAATTTATTAGCCCAAGCCGAAGGAATAAACGTAAACCCTTGACCTCGATATCTTGAAAAATCTGTATCCTCGTAGTTTGTAGCGTTAATTTTTAAAGTGCTACCAAATAATTCATATTTAATGCCCCTATCGGTTAGAGTATCATCAGCAGCTGCACCAGTTTTAACGCCAGCAATTGTATAGTCTGCTACTTTCGCACCTGTGAAATTGTGATAGTTGAGTTTGATGTCATCTTCGCCTAATGGCGGAATTGTTACAGCGCAAGCCCCAGTACTATCGAGCGTGAATGGTGTATCATTACCGACCACCTTAACGCTGTAATGTGGCTCACCTGTAACGGATACAATTTGTTGCCCTTGAATGACGCTAGGAATAGTCAACGGCTTAAATTCAGTCCTAGGAAACGGCTTTCCAACATTTCTAATTAAGGCTGTGAGCACGTCGTCAACGCTAGCACTATAGCACCATACGTTACCTTGCAATAATAACTGATGAGCATTATCTGCCGTAGCACTTGTGCCGTCTCGGCCGTCCTCGCCCTTATCACCTTTAGGGCCTTTTAACGCTTGCAATTGTTCTGGTGTGAAATCCTCATATCGGAATGGGTCTCCTTTTGGGCCTCGCATTCCTTGTTCGCCCGGTAATCCTTGCGCTCCCGGAATTACAATATCAATCACTTTCGGAACCTTTGCTTTAATTTCCACATATTCAAAATTGTTTGTATCTTCCATAATTGCACCCCCTAATGTGCTGAAATATCATGAATGAATTTCATATCACCCATGACAATTTTAATAAATTCGTTCCCATGAATAAGGAACACATCATATTGACCGCTCTTATAGTTGCGGTTGATGTTCTTAGTTGCCTCGGCGCTGATTGTGCAGTAAATAATATTCTCGTGAACCACACATTCAGCCTCGGCCAACAGCTTGCCCCTGCACGCTCCGCACTTTCATAACAGCCGTGCAGTTGCTTAAATCAAAATCGGCACTGACCTCGTACCCTCTACGAAAGTCGGCGCCGATGTGTAATGTTTCTGGCTCATTTCTGATAAAGTTCATATGTACCTCGCTATTAAATCATCATTATTTCAATAGCTGGAATATTTTTGAGTTCCGTCAAGTTCACAAATCAATACTTGGGTTGTTGTGATTGAGTTTTGTCTAATAGTGCCGCCAGCATTTCCGCCGTACGTTGTTATAATATCCACGCCGTCGCCGTCCCAGCTAACTTTATGGGCCATAAAGCCACTATCTGAGCCAATAGCTGCCAATGGATAGGTAAAAACTCAACCCAGCTTTTTTTAATACCATGAAATTTGACCTTGCTGATTTCGTACTCTTCCTTAGATAGGAATGTAGCAGGATAATCCTTATGAATGACTAATGCTAACCGCATTGTTAATAAATTGCTGTTAAATATAACGTTGCCATTCTTATCGTATATTTCCATGCCATATTTATCTGTTTTAGGCATTTTGTTAGAGAATACATATACTTCCATAGCATCGGCAATCTTGCGAATATTTTCAAGTCTATCCGTTTTTAAAAAGTAATTCGTAAGTAATTCGTCCATTTTCCCACACGAGTAGGGTGGTTCTTATTTCTTATTTCTGCAAGTTCAATGTCCTTGATAGGCATGTTCGTACTCATAGCATATACATATTGCTCGTTGACTTGTCGCTGTAAGATTGGAATGTATAAATTAGCGTGGTATATATCACCGTTTGGCGTATTTTTGAACGCCGTATATAATTCCGTCGCCGTTGTATCCGTAATATTTATTTTTGTGCCACTTCGATCGACTGTTTAATCGGCATACCCTTGAGGCTGATTTTATATTTTAAGTACAAGCAACTATCTGTATCGTTAATTGTTACTATGCTGTCATTATTATGACTTTCAAAATGTTTCATATTACATCACTCCATAGATTAATGCTACTTTTACAAGGTTTATTGACGTTATTAGGTGCTTTTAAATTCCACGAAATTTTTACCACCCTCAACAACAATATTGTAATTAGGCCCGAATCCATACAAAATGTCGTCATTATCGCCTGCATACGAATTTAAGCAATACCATATATGCTGGTCTTTGCTCAATTCGACTGTAGCGCTGCCGCTTTCCTCAATTACATCAAACCGTTTAACGCCAGATACTTTTGTAAGTCTATCCGTTAAGCTAACAATTTGAACGCCGTTCTTATTAAATACTTGTAATCCAGCTGGCATGTTATTTTCACCCCCATGCTTAAATAATCGCTTAAATAACTTCTTGAAAAATGTAATTATTCCCATACGCCCTAACCTCACTCGTAATTGATTGTCATCGTCATATACTTCGATAAGATTATCGCTAATTTCAACCCTTGCGCCACTCGTTTTAGTTCGCAATGTGCCGATTGTAGCCGTGATAGTTGATAGACTATCCACCTGCATTTTATCGGCGGTAACTGCACCAGCCTGTATCATGCCTTTGGTAATGATGTTCTTATCAAATAATGCGTCGCCAGTAACATGCAATAATTTGCCGTCTATGCGTGTACCTGCTGGGCTCAAATTAATACGGCTCACAAGTTCCGCGCCGTCAATATTATTGATAGCTTGCGTTACTTTCAAATCAATACCGCTTGAAATCTGCGTGATTTGTGAGTTTACGTTATTCTGATAGTCTCTCAAAGTGCGCTGGTACGCATTGCCAAGGTCGATTATCTTGTTATCCATTCCGTCGACGGCCGTCTTGACTGTTCCAACTTCGCCTTTTAAGTCATTTACCGCTTTGTCTATGCCCTCCAGGCCCTAGGGCTTTCCATGTCAAGTAGGGACTTATCGATTTTTAGCTTTTACGGCTACATTCTCCGCGCTGCTGCGTGATCCCTCTCCAAACATGTCAACATACGCCACTTGTACAGCGTATACGCCAGCCTCTAGCGGCACATTGATAGCGTTTGTAGTAATATAATACACATTATCATCAATGTATACGTTCGCACCCTTGCAGTTTACTGGAATCGGCTCAAACGTAACGCCTATACCGCTGATATTGGCCGTCGCTTTGACTTTCGTCGGTTGCTTTGGTATAGGAACGTTGTACGTCAATTCAGCTGGTGCGCCGTATCCTTTAGCAGGATTATGAGCAATACAATACACTTTTGAGGTGCGTTCCGTTAATAATGTGCTGAATGTGGTGTTATTACTTCGGCCGATTAGTCCGTCATTTTGCCCTGCGCTGAGATCTAATCTGATTTCATAGTAATCTACATCGGCATTTCTAACTTCCAGCCAATTGAAATGTGCCATGTCGCCAAACAAAACAGAAAAGCCCTGCGGTGCATTTGGTACTTCGCTCTTCATCTCAACTGTAATGCTTTTAGTTAAGCCCTGCGATGTATTGCCATGTGTGTCCTTTACTTGAATTTTCACATCATAGGTGTGGCCAAGTTCGCACCCGCTAACAGTAATAAGGCCATCGCCAGCGCCGCCGTATTTCCATGTGCCGCCTTGCTCTCTGTACCACAATTCGACTGTATCAAGGCTATTAATGCGAGGTACATCAAATTGAGCCACCACGTCAAAGGATAATACGCCGTTTCCGATTTCGTAGTATTTAGTATATAGAGCTAAATTGCTAACCTCTGGAATATAGTAAGGCACTATCTTATATGGATAGGCTTGCACCTCATCAAGGCCTTGTTCATTCGTGCCGAACAGGTTCATAGAGGTAAACTTCAAATATACTGTTTTCCCTATATCTTCCTTTCGGTAAGAATGGCGATATAGCGCCTCATCAATCCGAATGAACCGCGCACCGCTTGCGTGGTCTGTTGGTATAGTTGCATATTGGCCCCGCACTAACCCCGTCAGCAAATAACTGCCGTCGGTTTGTAATTGCGCCCCTCATAGCTCAATGCCTCGCCGTCAATCCATGATAGGGTATTCGCACGTTCGGCGTCGATGTGTGTACCACCTTTCATGCTGCCTTGATTAAGTTTCACGCTTACACCGTCGCCAGCATTAGACAATGCGGTAAGCGTTCGCCCCATGCGTGCCTGTTGCGTAATAGAACCTACTCTTGCATAGTTCTCATCGTTGTCTGATAGCCACACGGAACAGCCGCCCCAACCGCTTGGCGCATTTACACCGATAAATACTTGATTACCGCCAACGTCGCCAACTGTTTGGAATATTGCCACATCATTGACGCTCGGCGCCTCTTGATTGTAATCCACAAAAGGCCGCTTCGTTTTTCATGCACGTCATAACGTGCTGGCGCGTAAGTCCCTGCTGGCTTGCCCTCGGCCGTGAATTCAAGTTGCCCGTCGGCTGCCTCATTGACTGCGGTTATAACTACGATTTGCTTGTTTAATTGACAAGCCTCATCTGTGAGCGTTACAAGGTCGCCGACTTCAAGCGTACAAAAGGCCCAATCTAGCCTAAAAGTATACTGTGTTTTTTTGAATACAGCCGTTTCATGGCTAATTGTTCCGCATAGTACTGCGCCCCTAGCCTTTGTGTAAAGGTAGTGAGCTGTTTTCTTTGAGGCTGGTTTGAGGCCGTTCTTTTGCACGTCCGCCACTACTTCAAAAGATACTGTTTCTTTCTCGTAGCTATTGGCGCGGTTAATAAATTCGACTGTTGCCTCATTGTATGCCTCGCTCGTATCCTTGCGCTTGTATAGAATAAGTTGGCCGTCTGTGCCAGCGATAAAATCATCGGCCGTGAGGTCATATTGAATTTGATTTTCTGGCGTCCAATCGCCTACAGGCTTATCGGCCAAAGGTACGATTTTAAGGCGGTCGGTACTCCAAAAATACAAGACTATTGGTAATCTCGGCTATATCGTTGATAATACTTTGAGCCTTGGCACTCTTTTGCTCGGGTGGCGTGCTGATTAATATATCGGCCGCTCTACAATAAGCCCGATAGTTCTCAATGCCCTCGATTTGCACATCGGCCCCAACTGATTGCAGTACATGCTCGATATAGTCCGCTGGGTTTACGTCAATTCCGTCGCCTGTATCTCTGAGTTTACCCATAATTTCAAAGTTGTATTGTGGTAAGCTGCCACGCTCGCCTAAATCAACCACGCCAGCCATGTAAGCCAATCCGCTATATGGTAGTGCTTTGTCTGGGTGCTTAGATACCATGTAAGGCCAAGGCGCTTGACCTTGCTCACCATTGAATAAGGTAAGCTCGATTTTTTCACTAGGATAAGTATATATCTCCTTATCCCGCCATACCTTGCCAACGCCAGCGATAGGGCCCTCACATAATGCGATAGCTGCCGCTACTGTATATGTGTAAGTAATTTCAGTATGCGACGAACCACCGCCGCCCTTACCTGTTCTGGTGGTGCTGCTGTGTTCATGTGCTGTGAAATCCTCATAGTCGATGATATTCCCACTAACCCGAGTAGTCCCCAATATTTCGGGAACCACCTCACCATAAGAGGCCGTATTGATTTGAAAATCGGCTATCATGTCGGCGCGGGTTGTAGTATTTTTTCCCTCTGTGAAATAGAAAGCCCATTACTTACGCTCCTCTCTGTATCGGTACACCGCTCTCAATCGTGAGCGGCCCTTTTTATCGAAAAATAGTACATCATCAAGTTTCGAGATGATTACGCCATAGTCAACAAATGAATGAATTACAAGCCCTTTCCCTATATATATGGCGCCGTGAGAAATACAACGTCCATATTGATATAGTAGGAAGTCGCCTATTTCAAGCGGTGCGCCCTCTTTTACTTCATCGGCTACTTGCTGCACATACTTGAGATATTTCTCCTCTGAATGGTGCAGGTGCCACTCGTTTGAATAATCTTCTATATCGATTCTGTCGCGTTTCATTACTCCGCTATCAACAACTGCGGCAACGAGTAAATAAGAACAGTCAACGCCTACACCTTTAACCATTGAATTATTGACATACGGCGTACCTAACCATTTAACAGCCGCATTGGCGATTTTCTCGCCTGTTGTTAATTCATTAAGATCTTTCATCGTATGCTCTCCTTTAACGGAACATAAGGCGTCGCTCTGTTCCTGTCCCAATTATTGAATTTATTCTTGCACTCTGTAGGCGTCTTATTACAGCCAGCATATATATAGAATTGGTCGCCAACTCTTGGGCTTACTTCGAGGGCACTCATATACAGAATTACGCCGTCATTGCTTTGTAATATCTGTGTTGATTGCCCCGCCATTGGGCCAGCGATCCAATCTATACCGCCAGCCGTGTAATAGCCGTTCTCGAATGGAATATCTATTCTTATGGAATTGGCACCGCTGCCGAGGCCTGTAACATTGCCACTCTTACGGAACCGCTTAATATCAACACCGCACTCCTTAGAGTACACGCTGAAAGGGCATTGAGGATAATATCGGCGGTTAGGATATTCAATATTGAGCTTTTTGCACAATTGATTTAACATTGAGCTTTAATGTGAGACCACCGCCTTGTGTTACCTCACATAAGCCAGTAAATAAACCAACTACACCGATGATTTTATAGCTATCGTCAAAGAACGCTCGGCGTAGCGTAATCTCAGCGCCGTCAAATCCGCCATTATGTGCCACCGCCATAATAGGGACGCCGCCTATTGTATCCCTGTTCATTCGTCGAAATGCTAACAGTCATTTTTATCAACGCTTACAGTGCTGTTTGTAGGTGATCTTATCCCTTACAATAATAGGCCTGTTATTTTATAGACTTGGCCGTTATAAGAAACGTCCGCGTCTGAATCGGCCCAATAGTAAGAGACGCCACTGCGCAAGCGCAACTCGTAGAGGTCGCAACTTACGAAATACTTATCATTGTTTAGGTGCTGCCTTAGCGCCTCGTTTACCGCTTTCATGATTGCCCCCTATCGAGTTGTAACTAATTTAAATGTTTTCGATTTATAAACGTCGGTAAAAATATACTCGGCTGTCATATCACCGCTAAACCGCACTAACCAATAGTAGGTATAATCTGCGGTTATAACTGCGTTCGGTGCTACTGTCTCGCCTTGCGCTAACTTTATAACACCTTTATCGCTAACTGCACGAATCGGCGTACCATTGGCGTATAGTTTCAAATCCTCAACGATGATAAACAGGCTCGAGGAAGTCGCCGAATTTTCTCACGGCTTGCCATGAACCCTCTGAGCCTGTGCCGAGTTGTATACCTTTTTCTTGATTATCCTCGGGGTCTAACCACAAGAAAGGAATTGTACCGCCCTTTTGTCTTAGAATAGAACCCCATGAGTTCCTTTTATATTCCGCTGGCTTTTAGTACCTCGAAATCTGTCGAAATCGTATATTGCGGGTATTTCCATGTTGTCATGGTCCGCACCTTACCCTGAGCCAGCTGTTTTAGTTTTTGTATCCCATTTTTTTGAATTTTTCTGGGACTTCCACCCCAATGAAATAATCTTAGGAAATTTCAATAAATCTGCCATGTTACCACGTCCCCGATGTTCCTACAAATTCCCTATCTTGATTTACAAGGAATTGACGCAATGCTCTACCGCCTCGACTTTCGAGGAATCCGCCAAAGCTTTCGGCGTCAATCGCATTGATGTTGATAGTAGCGCCGCCAGTGCCTGCACCACCATTCGCGCGGTTGATTCCGTCGCCCTAATCTGTCGAATATTGTATCAGATAGAGGCAATACAGCCTCTTCATATTTACCCTCACCAATTTGTGCAAGGGTAGCGCCATAGGTAAGACCACCCTCGGCCAATTTCGGCATGCTCTTATTGTTAAACATAGCGCCAAAGTTGCCGCCTTTAAGTGAGCCGCCTAAATTGCCGACGTTGCTCAACGCTGTAGACTGTGCGATACCTGCCGCCGTGCTACTGCTCCAAGCAGCTAACCCAGCCGCCGCACTAGCGCCAAACGTTGCCATACTAACCTGTTGAGCTAGTTGAGACCATGCAGGGAAGTTGAGCTTGTGCCGCTGCAATACTGGCCGCTGTTTGTTGCGACTGTAGCATTTTGCCAAGAACGGCCTGCTTAACCTGTGCCGCTACCCATTGAGCCAAACTATCGGCGATTGTTTTCAATATGGCTTTACCCATATTTTGAAAAGCTTGTGTAATCGTCATAGTGCCTTGTAATAATCCAGAAATGCCCTCTTGTAACTTATCAATACCAGCACTTGCAGCGTCCCATATCAATTGTTGGCTGTTGAAATGGCTGTTCATTACTGCGTCTTGATATTCTGTAAGTAGTTCTTTCTTAAGATCATAGCTTTGTTGGGTCGCTACATATTCATCGTCAAGTGCTTGCTGCAACGCCTCGAAATTCTGCGTCCGCATAGCCCTCATCAATAGCCCATTTCTCTTCCTGTAATTCGCGATGATATTGTAAGGCTTTATCGTTATATTCTTTTTGTTTCGCCAATAATTCAGCGTTCTTCATTTCTTCAAACGAAATAGTGCCGTCATCATGGTCCTTGAATATAACGCCCTTTTCTTTTAACGTGTCAATGTAATGCTGTTGTTGCATTTTTATCCATTTTCACTGAAATCATCGTTCATTTTTAGCGTATTTATCAGTGATTTCATCAATTGCGTCGGTGTAATCCTTTTTCAGCTGCTCCATAGGGGACGCGCTGCCTGTGGAATCCTTACTACAAGATTAAAATTGAAATCCTTGACGTAATCGCGTACAGATTGCTCAATTTCTAGTAACTTTTGAGCCTCTTCCTGCTTGGCTTTTTATGCGCTTGTCTGAGTATACCGCCTCTAGGTTGGCTAAATCCTCATTATAATTGACATTTGCGGCTTTCGATTTGTTGAGTTCATCAAGCTCTTTTCTTGTATTCAAGTTCGATGAGTTCCTCTTTATTCCCAAGCATTTCAAGATAAGACTGTAAAATCTTTTCATGCGTTTGCTTTGGCCTCTTTGGCGAGGTCTCTTGCCTTTACTACCTTTTACCACCGCCGCCGCCTTTGCCTTTTACCTTTGCCGCCGCCAGTGTCATAGTCGCCACCACCGCCGCCACCGCCAACGTCTCAGGCCTGTATCACCGCCAGCGGATATGCCCTCTGTGATTTGAGCCGCCATATTGACGCCAGTATTTACAATATCTTGCGCCGTGTCAGCGCTGATAGTATCAACCTGTTGAATCGCTGTGAATGTTCCGCCGAAGAATTTCGCAACTTTCTCGCCTACGCTGTTTAGTTTAGCAATCAACCAATTAAGGCCCTCAATGATCTTATTGACGCCCCAAACAGCCGTATGAACGATTGTAGAAAAATACCGAGGCCAACGTATTACTGAACCCATTAGAGGCCGCCGCTGCTGTTGCAAATACAGTTACGAGCGTCATAATTACGGATATTAATATTCCGATTGGGTTGGCTCTCATTACCAAATTAAGCACCCGCTGCGCCGTAGCTGCCGCCAGTGTACTGCCACGCAATGCCAAGAATAAGGATTTCACACAGTAGTCCCCCATTGTTAGCGCCCCTGACTGTCAATATAGTGCCTTGAATTGCCACTCTGACTGCCGTCATTGCCACGCCGTATGCTCTAGTCGCTACTGCTGAGGCTAATTGTGCCGTTTTCAATGCTACTGTTTTAACAGTCAATGCTGCTGTCTGAGTGCCGCATAGTGCCATAGCCGCCCTATATGTAGTAAACGCTACAACAACGGCCAGTACTGCTGCGCTAACCCTTGGCATGGTAGTGATAAATAAGCTTGTAAAGCTGCGTATCGTTTGGCTTATGACTGTTACGATTGTTTTAAGCCCATTAAATGAGGCGCTTATAATACCAATCGAGGCCGAGGCTGTAGCAGCCATAGCACGAATTGCAACGCCAACGCCTTGAACGAACGCTTGAAAGTCGCCATTTTGAGGAATAGCCGAAAGTTGTTCAAGTACAGGCTGAAACGCTAATAGCATTTCATTCTGGATAGACTGCCCCATTTCTGCGAACGTCATCGGAATTTCTGCAAATTTTGCATTTGTTTCCTCAGCACTATTGAATAGTGCCTCTTTGATGATGTCGGCGGTAATCAACCCTTGTGATGACATATCTTTTAATTGACCTACAGTAAGGCCCATTTCTTGCGCAATAGATTGGGCGAGCATTGGCGCATTTTTCCATAATGGAATGGAATTCATCGCCTTGCAATTTCCCGCCGCCATTGCTTGCGTCAATTGATACATCGCCGCGCTTGATTCTTCAATGCTGGCGCCCGAGACTTTGAATTGTTTGTTCAATTGCTCAACAAACATAATTGCCTCATCGTTCGAGCTGAACGCGTCTTTTGCCAACATATTCAGCTTGGCTACACTGTCCGCCATATCTACATAGCTGCCACGGGACCGCTGCGCTGCGTCGAATACCTTATCCATAATTTCGGCCGTGGTCTGTGTGCCGTCATTAATGAGGTTAATACGAGCGCGTACACTGGTTAATTGGTCCGCTGTCTGTGTTGCCGCCGCTGCTATATCTTTAACTGCGGTCGCTGCTAAACTAATGCCAGTAACAGCGCCAGCGAATTGCAAGCCCTTATTGACTTGGCCCATTATGGATTTAATTTCATCACGAATGCCAGCTGCCTCTTTGGCTACCTTGCTGCCTGCCTCTGATACGCCTTTCGGTATGTCAGTACTTAGCTTATTGGCAACCTTATTTATGGCCGCCTGTGCCTCTGTACTGTCCGCGCTAATTCGTACATTGATATTACTATCTGCCATTGTCTATATTTCACCCCTGCCTCTCTAAATTACGAATAAACTCCGTCTCATCTAGCCGCTTTTGTGCGTCTGTAGGCGGATATAAAAATATCTATAAATTTTTCGGTTCAATTGCCTTTTGATAATTGCGTGTTCATGATGTTTGTTACCCAGAACGCTCTATTTTGGTCTTGGATTTTGCAACGTCGTTCATAGCCCTGTACTGAGTTTTTCTATACTCAATAGGCTGTAATCGCATTAATTCCCAAGGTTTTAACTCGAGTACGCTATACGCAATTTCTTCGGCGTTTCTCAGCCATAAAGAAAAAGAGGGGGCGCGTTGGCCCCCGTCTAGTTTTTTAGTTGTTCGGCCTCTTCCCTCAATTGCCAATTTATCGGCTTTTTGTAAAGTTCATCGGGGAACATTTTTATAATACATGTTCATACCATATGCTCCGCTTGCAACAATCGCTTTCATCAATGGCGCTTGTAGCGACAATAAGCTTACATCACTATCTTCCTTAGAAAGTAAATCGTCAATTAAATCAAAGTATTGCTGAGGGTTCCGCTTATGCTGTTTCATACCAATGGCGTAACCCGAAACAATACTATTAATAGGCCATGTCGGCATTTGCAAAAGTTCACCAATAGGCTTGCCTACTGCCGCCTCTAATTCCATAAGGCGCTGAATGTTGAACATAATATAATCGCCGTCTCTAAAAAAATCACATGTAACTGTTTTTCATAAATAACTCTCCTATTGTTTAGCGCTAAAAAGTATGATTATTCTGTTGAATTAGCCGCCAACTACTGGGGTGCCTGCTGGTGCGTCTTGTAATTCAGATAAAGGACCGACGCCATTCAAGGAACCTTTATAAATTGCTACGCCGTCATGAGGCGTGTTGATAGATAATTCTGTAACGCTGGCGATACCAGTGAAATAACGTTTATCTGGGTACTCGAATTTAATCATTACATTATCGCCGTCAAGGAATGCCTTTTCTAACAATTTCAAAGATTCCTCTTTTGGCATAAGCAATGTTTCAATAGAGAAAGACCATTCTTTAAGGCCTGCAATGGTGGATTTCCAACCGCCAGAACCTTTGTGAGACGCGTCAATGCTATCAGCTTTACGAGACAAGTCGCCACTACGTTGACCGCCTAATAATAGCCATTTAGCGCCAGCTTTTTCGTCTGTGCCAACGTTCAAATATAAAAGGTAGTTCTTGCCAGCCGTTGGCATATCTACCGCCGCTGGTTTATATAGTTTTGTTTCAGCCATTAATAAATACCCCCTTTAGTATCATTGTTTAAGTCATACAAACGAGCTCTCAAATCTGTATTGAGTGCCTATAAAAGGCCCTCATACTGTCATCGATCGTCTGTCTTGTTAGTGCAGCGAATATCAATGACTTGATAGCCGCTTTTTGTAATACACAATATTCCTCGTTAAGCACACCGCACGCCTCACGAAACGCAATCAAGATTCTTTCTATTTTGCTTTCAAGTTCCGATATTTGTGCATAGGCTGCACCGAATTCGTTGCCGTCTCCTTTAGTCCATACCTCAACATAAAAACTCTTGTTTCAGCATGTTATGCACTTTATCGTCTATCGGCGTACATTCGCCGCGCCCTAGCATTACCATGCCAAGCGTATCGACGCCAGCATTTTGAGGATTTAAAAAGCCGAGTTCGACTTTTCCGTCAAACCCAGCTTTCTCGATTGTGTATTTGATTTTATTGAGTAGTTCGAGCCACATGTTAGCCACCCTCGATATAATGGAATACATCTATATCCCGCATATTTCGCTGGCTGCCCTGTTAGTTGCTCCGCCGTGATTTGGTTTTCTAAAACCGCTATTCTAGCATTGATATATGTCAATTTCTTAGAATAATAATCATCGTCTTGGCCGTTGCGACTGTACTGGCCTATCAATGAGGCTGCTTTGTTCATGCATGTCTCTCGATAGCAATATAGCGTTACGAGCTCATCAGCAACAAATGAACGAATTACATCGCTCTCTTGCACGCCTAGCCGTTTAGCTAGCACATACAGCCATTGCTCGGCTTTTGTCAGCGTTGTTTCAAGCACATTAGGGCCTAGTAGCTCATCGTCGAATGTCATCTCTTGAAATTCGTATAGCATATATCAAAACCCCTTACAGTTTAATTTCTAAATGCGTGCGGTTGGCGTTTAACTCAATATCTCGAGCCACATCGTTAAGCTGATACATCAACCGCTTTCGCAAATATATCACGAATTTCGTCGCGGCTACGATCTAGGGCCTCGTATAAGAACGGGTCGGCCTTTGTGCCTCTATGATGTATCACGTTTAGCGAATACAAACCCATTGCCACCGATTGGAACCCAGCGCAACGCCTTTTTATTCTTTTGGAAAAATATCATGCGGTTTAGTTCCCTCATGCACAAATGGGCCATAATATGCGGCTTGACTGTCGATATATATCTCTGCTGTCTTATCTCCAATCATGCGCACATCAATAGCCCTCTCGAGTTGCCCCGTGTGCGATGTGAATTTATGGTTATTTTGCGCCGCCGTCTGTACCTCTCTAGCGCTAGCCTTTACCGCTTGCCTCAATCTTCTCTCAAAGATTTCACGTGCATTCATGATTATTTCTTACTGATTTCGTAGACTTTTTCCGCCGTCTGTTGGCTCTTTTATCGTCTACTCCGCCAGCGCCGTCTGTTGGCTCTTTGTCTGGCTCAAATGCAGGCTCTAAAATAAAGCCCTCATCAAGCAATTGTTCAAGAACGAATTCATCATCTGTATATTTGACTACGTTCATTCTTACAAGTCTGTATTTCTCCATGATGTACCCCCGTTATTAATTAAGCGCCAAAGTTAGCCCATACACTAGCCAAGCTGATTTTTGGAACCCATACATCGTGGAATTTACGATAATCAATAGACCAAGCATTTGCTTGCTGTGTAGTGTTAGGATCGAAAAATACGCATTTGGTCGGTTTTAGACACTGCAATCGCTGTCGCACGGCTCATAATTAGCCAGTTGATAGCTTTTCGCACTTGTATCAGCTTCAAAACCGCCTTTTTTTCTTGGCCACTAGTTGTGCCGTCATTGAAAAACATATTGAGATTTCATGCGAGCGCTAGGCACGCCAATAATAGGAATTTCATTGTAAATGCGAACGCGTGTATTGTATGCGCTATGTGTAAAGTTGCCTCACATCGAGCAAGCCTTTTTACCTGCTGCCTCGTTCAAAATACTTTGAACACGCGCACTCATTACAATTACAAGGTCGCCAGTTTCACCGATTAAGTCCTCGATTTCCATAATTTCTTTGTTTAATTGTTTGATGATGTTTGTAGTCATCTGGTGAATGCGTCTGTTTTACGGCTTTCTTGTTTGGCATATGCTGCCACTTTGGAATAACGATAAGCGTCAATTTCTGGAATTACTTGTTCTTTTTGGAACGCCGTCATAACGTTGGTACCTGTTGCTAGGAAGTTAGATTCATCTACGTCCATAGAATCAAGTAAGAATTTACGGCCACGGTCTTGCGTCAATTTAAAAATCTTGATATTTCAAGGATACGCCGCCCCTGATTATACCCATTATCGCGATCATAATTTGCTAAGCCGTCAACGGATAAAGTAGGAATCTTAACAGTATCGCCGCCATTATATTTAACTTCGCCAGCGTTGACTTCATAAATCCAGATGTAGCACCTACTACCATTTGTTGGTCTAGCAATGTTTGAAAGTTTTGTGCCATTTGTAAAGTATTAATTGCCATGTTTTACCTCTTTCTGTGAGTAAATCAATTATTTTCGCTTGGCGGTTTAATGCCAGCGATTTTGAACATTTCGGCAAGTTGTGCGTTTCCGCCTGTTGCATTGCCAGCACCTGCACCGCTACCGCCATTTTTGTGCAGGTTTAACCGCATAAGGCTTTGTCAGCAAGGAATGCAGTCGCGCACTCTTCAATAGTGCCAATAGTGCCGTCCTCTTCTTCCAGCCATAACTGCTGTCATCTTGCACGCTGATTTGTCCAGCGACTAATTTGCTGGAATGTTTGGGCGTCTGTACAATTTGCCTTTGTTAGTGCCGCAATAGTTTGGGCGCTAATTTCTGAATCGGTACGCTTTTGAATTTCGTCTTGTCGAGCCTTTTCTGCTGCCTCATATTTGTCTGTAAGGCCTTTGATTTGCTTTTCAAGTGCAATGATCTCGGGCGTTTTTTGACCTTTATTCGCCCTCGTACTCGTCAACTTTACCTTTCAACTCGTCGCGCGCCGTGGTTAATTCGGTAATTTTGCTTTCAAGTTTTAGGCGTTCCGTTTTCGCCCCTGTCATTGATTTTGGAAATCTCGGCTTTTAAACCATGCAATTAAGTCTTTACCGCCCTCAATTCCCTCTAATTTTGCGTACAATTCTGCTAAAGTCATGTATCTATCTCCTTTTAAACATGAATGCGCCACCTTTCGCCGCTTGCTACTGAGTGGCAGATAAAAGGCCCACACCTTCGCCAGTGTGGGCCTGTAAACAATTATTTAATTTTAGCAATAAAAAAAGCGCTATAACATAGTAAGCGCTTCAACTCTCTTCAATCACTTTAAGAATATCCGATGTTTTGATTTCATAAATATTCGAATCGGCATTTTCGACTTGAATATAGCCGTCTTTATAAAAGTGTAAGAGCGTTACTTCTTCACCATTTTTTTCAGTTTAACAACATCAAGCTCTTTCATTTAATCTTATCCTCTGGTTTTACATAGGTACTAATAAGCCTAGGAATTTTTGAGCCTGTATCAATTTGCCACGCCATAACCAACTTAATGCGTCCGCCTTTTAGCGAATCAACATATTTGGTTAATTCGTATCGCGTGCCATGCTTATTAACTCCCTTTTTCAGTGATTTTTAGAATCAATAACTGATTTCCTCAAAAACTGTTCAAATTCCTTTGCTCTACTTAAATTATATCCCTAAATACTTTTTCAAAAGCTACGGCCTTTTGGGCCGCCTTGCTTATGTTCTTTGTTTAAACAGTATTTTTGTGATTATTTCGGTCGTCTAACTTCAAATATATCGCCATTCCACCCGCGCGCTCGTTCTGTCCATGATTCTTTACCGCCGCTAACCACACGCCTGCCGTGAACGCCAAGAATGCGCTCTTGATTGACTTTAGACAATGAATTAATGTATCGCTTTCCGCCCTCTTCAATGTTTTCTTTTGCCTGATGTATATCAACCTCAAAATCATAAACGGGGGCAATCTTACATAAGCAGTGAGGGTGAGCGGGTAGCGTTGGGAATTTATCCTTTGGATATATCCCTTTACCTAACCCGTAGAAATCAGCATTTGCATACACGTCGCATATATCGCATACAGGGTGGCGGCTGTTTAGCTGCCACTTCAAAAGCCACTACATCATCATCATTCTTGTATCGTAGCATTTGCCCGTCTGCGTAAGCTCTCGCCGCCTCTGTGCGTGCTATACGCTCGGCGTTGTATCGTGCTTTCTCTTGCACGGCTACGTTTACCGATTTTGATAGGTCAATCGCACTCGCCTCGTCAACGGCTTTTATCAATCCAGTATATGCAGCTCGTAGGCTCGGCGTTGTATTCTGCCGAACCTGTCTTTCTGTTTGGCGTAGCACATGCTTGAATTGAGCTACTTCATCATCATTCAAATAGTTAGGCCATTTTAGCCCTCTAACCATTTCGATATATTTCGGTAGCTTATCCTTTTGAATTGTGCCGCCGTTTCCGTAGCCCTCAAATATGGCTCTTTGCCATTTGCTTAATTGATTTACCACGTTTCAATGATTGCCGAATCACTTCCGCCGTATCTCGTTGTATCTTGGCCGCATTATTGTGCAGTCGCGTTGATAGGGTTAGTCCGTCGCTCGTCCAAGCCTCTTGCATAGCCTCGCTAATTGACTGCGTAGAGTAATTAAAAGGCATATGGCCCGCTGCATGATTGGCAACCAGTACACCATGATATGCATTATTGAAATTCTGCACCATATCAGCCGTAAGAGGTGCCTCTAACAATTTCATAATAGGATAAGACTTATAGGCCACTCTAACCGCCATATCGGGGGAATAGCCAAGGTCTATAAGCTCCTTTATCATGCGTTCAAATTGCTCGAGCGCCTCGTCAATCGTTTTAGCCGTTGCCGTTTTTCTTCATCGCCTACGCCCCCATCATCGTCATGCGGTGCGCCGCTGTCTAAATCATCAAATGTTTGATTCTGACGTGCCTCATCGGCTGCTTGTTGCGCCTCGTTTACGATCGTATCTTTTAACCTCTTTCTCGAGGTTAGGCATGTAAGCGTCAATCACTTTTTTTCAAGATTTCACTGTCGAATGTATCAGAATTAAATTCAAGGTCTTTTCGCCTGTTGCGCCTGTGTGAGGCTTTCCGTTATATCATTTACTTTGAAATCTCGAGGGTACTCGCAAGAATACTCAATATTATCACCGCTCCATAATTTATAGAGTGCGATAATATCATATTCTGCGTTTTCACATTGCACCGCAAAATCAGAAAGTCGCTGATTAGTACGCTCAAAGTCCCATTGTTTAGCCACGCCGCTCTTGGCTTGCTGTACACCAATAACGGAATCAATACCACTCATGCGGTACATTTCATTGATTAGCTTATCAATTTGAGCCATAAGCACCTCAGCGGGTCCCTTATCTGGTGCGATAAAGTCGGGCGCCCTTGCTGAATCATGAGGGTATGCGAGCAAATTATCCGTGCCAATTGTTACATCTGAAAGTCCGTTGCTATCTACTGGCATAGTCAAGATTGAGAATGTCTGATTGTAGAGGATTTGAGACAATAATGAACATAGGTTATAGACATGTGCATTTGTCTTGGCGATACTCAAATACTCGGGCGGTGGTAGTATGTCACGCTTACGAGCAGCACGGCCAAACCATTGCACAATAGGAATGCGTCCTATATTATGTTCACCCTCGCCAATCGTCTTGCCGTCGCCGTCTTTGATACTCCATGAGGTAGGCGTCCAAGTATGGTAATGCGTTTTGACTGTGCCGTCCGCATTTGCCAAGTATGTCGCATAGGTAAATACAGATAATCGGCCGTTATCATCAAACGTAAAATTCATTACACTCTTAGGTTCTACCGCCGTCAAATAAGGCATAGAACGATTGGCCAACGTATCAGCCAATGAGTTACCGAATTCCGTTACATTATCAACAACGATGTACATCACGCCGTAGAGTTTCGCAAGCGTTGCATTTTGACGAGTAAATTCCTGTAATGTAGTACCCTCTCGGTCTACATCGTTGATGAATTCATCAAATAATACAGATTTGCTATACTCCCGTTTGATTTCATCTTTAAAAATAGGATCTACGCTCGCGTTGAGGATAGGCCCTGTATAGTTTAGATAATATGCAATTTGGCGGCGAAAGTTAATCGATTCAGTTCCCTCTCGTCTGTGTGGTGTGATTGCTGCACCGCTGGCGAACATACCACTGCCATAATAGGCGTCATGCAGTATTTCGTACTCGTCTGTTCGAGGATTAGAATAAATAGTTGCCATGTATTCCCCTTTCTAATATATGTTAATGCGTCCACTTCTAACCTGTGGCGCGTTTATCTTCTCCGCTATCCCTGTTAATGCGTCGGGTGCGTCATCGTGTGCATTCTTGCCCTCTCTTTGGTATCTCGTAATATCAGCAGCCAACTGAGGCCACCCTATCACGCCAATTCTTTTTGGCATATATACATGGTTCATAACCCATGTAGCATTAGATTGAATGCGGGCTATTTTGTTGCCGCTTTGATGAAACATATTAATCACGCACTTATTAGAGTTGTATTTCTGTTTAAGTATGCTTTGAACATTACGGCCAAACCCTCGGCCGCCGTTATTACTTTCTATATCGGCCACATTCACGCCGTTTCTATGTAGCATGTCCGCCACCTCTGGCTCTGTGGTTTCCATAGCGGCCTTTGTATAGACTACATCGAGGATATAAGCCCTCTCCCTCATATACGCCGTAGGTGATACTTGCTAGGTAGTCGCTACCAGTATCGGCTGTATCTGTATAGTTCTTGATACAGAAAAATAACACATTGCCTTTTTGTATCTCTTGGCAATGTGTCATATGTAAGTATTTGCGTATACAAGCACCCTTTGAGGTCAATCGGTACTTGCTGATAGTTAGCGCTGGCTATATCTTCGCCCATAGCGCGAACCTTTGACATATATGAGGCCTTAGACAATACCTCTTCGCATAGCATCGAGCCGTCATCTTGTAAGGCTTTCATGGTGATGACTTTCGCCTTAAATAACGGGTCATCTTTAAAATGTTCAATAGCTCGGCCTGCTAGGTCATCACTAGCCCAGCGCGTCATGATGATTATAATCTTGCCGCCCTCTTCGAGCCGTGAAAGCATGGTATTGGTAAAACCATTCCCAGTGCTTTTCTTTCACGCTGGCATTATAGGCCTCTTCGCTGTTTTTAATAATATCGTCAATAATCATCAAGGAACAGCCGAACCCTGTCGCGGTACCTGTTGGTGATGTAGCTAGATATGAATTCGTGTATCCCTCTAGGCTCCATAGATGAGCCTGTGCGTCGCCTACCGCTACATGAACGCTGGGGAATACATCGCTAAACACGATAATATCATCATCGGCCTTATTCTCTTGAATTGCGTTTCTTACCGACTTACTAAACATTTTTAGATAATGTCTCGTTGTATGAACCAGTCATTATCTTGGCGGCTGGATTATTTCCTAGCCACCACTGCGTAAGATGCTGCGCCGTTAAACTCTTACCATGTCGAGGCTACGGGGGCAAATTCATAATAAGAACGTTATATTCATCATTCTTGATAAAATGCTCTAGCTCATTGCATAGATTGACTAGGTATTTTCTGCTTTTTTGTAAAAATTACCCGTTTTTAGTTGGCAATAATAAAAAAACTCGCGCCGTGCGAGTTCCCTTTTAGCTAGTTCTATAATCGTTTCTTCCTTATCTCGAATTTGCATATCCTCACCACCCTTTCATGCGCATATGTTGAGTTTAGTCATCGCCGATAAGTTTCTTAATATCAGCCGCATCAATTCCGTCGAATGGGTTCTTCACCCTCAACGGCTGCGTCTATGTTCTTAGTGTCTCGCCAATCTGCTGGGCGTCGATTCTAAGCCAGAATATCAAAGAGGTCGAGTTCGGCGCCACGTCCTTAGTAGTTCGTTTCACCTCTACACTTTCGCTCTCGCCAGTCTCTGGCTGTATATCCGCTCTTTCACCACTTCATCGTATCTGTACCCCATAGCACTTTTTTAAGCAAGGCGTTCTCAACCATGATGTCGATAACTTCCTTACCTCTTTTTAATGCGTTTGAAAAGTCGGTATATTTTGCTTTCCATGCGTATAAGGTAGTTCGATTAATACCGATATTGTTGGCTATTTGTTCATCGGTGAGGCCATTACGCGCCCAACCCTCTAGCTTAATCAAATTATCTGGCTCGAGCCATTGCTCATATTTAGGCGTTCGCCCCTACTCTACGCTTTTTTTCTTTGGTTCTGCTTTCTTCGTCTTAGCCGCCATAGTCTCACCTCGTTTCTATGAATAGAAAAGCACCCCGCCGAGTTCCCCTGTTACTCGTGCGAGGTGCTTTCTGCCGTTATGCATTATAAGTACTATGAAAGGAGGATAAATGAATCGTAAAATCTTATACAACACCATTCACCACTAACATTATACCATTGCTATATTGCACTGAATATGACAACTTTTTGACAACTTTTACAACGCATAAGCTCCAAACAAATATATCGAAAGGTCATCTATTCCTTTTTCGAGCCACCTATATATATTTCGCTCTACTGTATTATGTTTTTTTCGGCTATTTCGCCGATTGTCATATCGTTAATGTAGCGGTCAATCACACATTCACAATAATGCTTACCGCTGTTTGTGCAATATTCGCTATAAGACACTAGCATTCTGTCAATGTGTTCAATGATCAATTCGGTGCGCCTCTTGCTGGCAAGAATCGCCTCAATTTGTAGTAGACCGCGGCGGTTGAATACTCATATAGTACTGTTTGCAAGTCGCTTTGGCGTCAATGTATCCTCACTTTTAGCGATAGCACTTTTACAATGTGCTTTCATGGCCGTGTATCCCTCGAGCAGCGTTGTAGTGTTCTTATAGGCTCGCTCGTTTTTTTCTTGGCAAGCATATCTTCATTGCGTCTGTTAAATTCAGAAATCGCCGTTTGTGCTGCTGTTTCTGCAGCTATTTTGACGATTGCCTCTACTTCCCTCTGTGAAAGTCCTTTGATGTTCCATGTTACCCCCTTATTAGCTGCGAAAGTATCGTTATAGCGCATATAATCCCCATTGTCATAACAATGCTAAACAATACGCATACAATCAGCATGGCAACATTAGATACTTCGATTATTACATTATCACGTTTTCTTTTTATCCAACTCTTACCGCCTTTCCGTTGATTTATCCTATACGCCGTTTCTGTTACCGAAATATGCACCTTTTGGAATGCGTTTGTTTCTTATTAACCACTGCTTGACGAGTTTCTCAACACCTTGACGTAGTTCAGCGATTTCACTATCAGATACGTCTCTCATCGCCTCATCATCATCTGCTAAAATTTCACACTCATCTTTAAGCACGTTAACTAACTCACCAGCCCAACCATATGCACTAGGCCACCACTGCGTACATTCAACGATGTAAAATATATCTTTATTTTTGCTCTTTTTGCCTTTTGTGCGCCTATGCACTTAGCGGCTGCCATGCCTTTAATTTCTTTGTCTTTTTGCCCATTCATAATCACCACTCGCGAATGTAATCAAGTATTTATTCATGTTCTATCACCTGCCAATTTTGCATAACGCCAAGGCGCAACATCGCTTACATTTCCTTTACTCCACGATGTAGACCCGTAACCCCATGTATACACTCTTCCGCATGTATATCTTGCAAAAATGGCGCTTATGCCAGTTTACTCCCTGTCATCGCTCACTAACACCCGTGTGTCAATCTTTACTTTATCCCAGTCAACAATGTCGAGATACTCACCAATATCAATACATTGCCATTTATCAACGAAACATGTGAGTTCTGTCGGTACTCTCGGCGTCCATACAGTCATGAGCGTGTCGCCCCTTGTAAAAAGATACTCCTCCTTTTGTAACTTCGGCCGTTCTATACCCTAATTCGTACATAATTTTAAATAAATAGTCCGTGAATTCTTTCTTTTGTCATACTGTCGCCCTCATTTCCTATCAATTAATACATTGGCTCTTACATATATTTCGTTACAAGGCTCGCCTTTTGTAATTTCTCGAACGTACTGCAAGACTTTTTGAAAATTATCTGGGCTTATCTTATCCATACATTTGAATTCAACTATTACGAACCCTCTATAATCCGTATAAATTACAATTTCATCAATTCCGATTTTTTTATCAATTCATTGCGATCGTACATACTATACCTCTTTTACAATCCAATTCTCTGCATTTGCAGCCTTTTAAAACTACCCTGTCGATACATTTCATTAGCTTTTGATGTTCTAGCTTTGTAATTTTACCCTCATCATAAAATGCTGTGCATTTATGGCTGGCATTCGTCAAGCTGCTTAAATCGTAACTTGTTAAAATGTAATCTTTAAGCTTTTTGTATAACAACGTCATCATCGATTCACCCACTTCATGCAGCCGATTCGCAAGTAATACGTCAATTCTTTATCACTCAATGGATATGCCTCTTTTCTCGGCTTGGCGCGTTTTACAAATCCACCAAACTCGTATATATTGCCTCTGAAATCATCGGTATCAATTTCATCAATCAAGATTAAACCTGCACCATTACGAAAAAAATTGATTTCGTTTCTATTTTTCTTCATATAAACTTCTCGGCATTGCGTAATATAAGTACTTAACATTTTTACAATCATGATAGCGTTTCTTTTTAAAGTCGCGCCTAAAATCATGAATATCTGTTTTGATTTCGACTTCTGTTATAAATCGAGTTTTCAAATCGATATATATAAAATCAGCCTCATACTCAGCTATATTGTTGCCGTACATACTCACATTAGGAATGCATACTTTTTAAGAAACATGTGCTTTCCGAGTACTGTTTGAATATCATATTCATTCATTTTTACCTCGGCAATTACAAACAACATTATCGACGTTGCGTAAATTGCAACCATTGTGAATAGCACTCTTAGCACATCACTGCCAGTAATTCCGAATAACCCAATTAGCCAAAGTATGAGGGCGATTGCGAGCGCTGTGCTCGCAACCTTTCCAATTAACCCAAATACAGCGCTGATTATTAGTAATAACCCTTTCATTATTTCGCCTCTTTCAATTCTGCCACTTCATTGATCAACTCATTCACTAGTGCCTCGAGCTGTGCGATTTTGCCTTTATGATTCAATTCGTACTCGCTGCCTTTACCCAATCGGAATGATACACCAGCGTTTATCATTGCAGTGCCGCCAAGCGTTGCGCCGATGTTGAATAATACATGTTCATTCGGTGCGTAGAATGCCCCGATAGCGGCCGCATTAGCGTTTTTGTAATGTCCATAGCCAGCTGCAAAAGTTAGTTTGTCATCGGCGTTATAACCTAGATAATGCAAGGCGGAAAGTGCTGCATTAGCTGCGCCAGTTTTTGCCACTTCGCTCAACACATGAGAAATCTGCCCCGCTGTGTTATGTTCCAGCGTTGTAATTCTAGCCTCATGATTTTGTAAAGTGTTATTTACCGCTGCGAATTGTTGGCTGGTAGTATTGGCTAAATTTTGAATTGCTACGCCGTTGCTGTTGATTTCGTCATAAGCAGCATACAACTGACTGCCATTAATGGCGTCGGTACTGCTAGGATCTACTTGCCCCGCTGCGACGTTGGTGATTTGCCGAGTGTAATATTGCACTCCACCATAACCAGCACGGCCCTTACTGCCAACCGATACAACGGATTGAGGGGAATCACCAGCGAAAACATGCGTTACGCCGTTTACAATCGCTTGACGAGTGGCTACAGCCTCATCTGTAACGCTGTTAGTCCCCAGTGCCACACTGTTCGACTTATCCGCGATTGTATTATTGCCAATCGCTGAAGCGTCAATTGCTGTTGCTTTTAGAGTGCGTCCCGATAACTGTCGCGCCTTGTCCAGCTGTTTGACTGTTAGCGCCTAGAATAGTCTGTTCTTGGGAATTATCAACGCGATTATTATAGCCGAGTACAGTTGACTGCCCGCCGTCTACTTTGCATAGTTATTGGCACCAATTACAACGCTATTCTTGCTGTTGACTGTATTCGTTCTACCGATAACGATAGTACTCTCACCGCCTCGCATAAGCGCTGCTGCCTATGGCGATTGTGTCATAAGCCGATGTTTTGGCCTGTGAGCCAATCGCGTAGGTGTACTCGGTTAGTGCCTCGGCGTGGCTACCGAATGCGAATGTATTCCGTCCCTCAGCTTTGGAATTATTACCACCTGCGAACGCATTCGTTCCGTTTGTGATGTTATTTTTCGCCAAATGTTAGCGTATTATTGGCGTTTGTTTGGTTTTTGATAGCCGAACACCGCCGCACTATTAGCCGTGGCGATGTTATCAGTGCCGCCGATTGTATTGTTTGTACCAGTTGCATATGCTGGCGCTGTTAATGCTGTGATTGTCATAATTGCTGCTAAATATTTAATGTTCATTGTGTTATCTCCTTGTATTCTTCTTGTTTAATATGATATGGCTCACTATTCTCTACAAACTATGCTGCCATGGCGGTATCCATGGCGGTTAACCCATGCACGGAATACCTTTGTTAGTTCTTCACTTAATTCGTTTACATGCTCGCGTTTGACGTCATATAAATAATCCTCGTCCGTGTCATAGACTTCATCAGGTAAGTAATCTATAACGCTTTCAATTACGCTGTCCCCCGTCAACGTCGGGAATGTAAAAACTAGGGTGTCCGATTCCTATAACAATATCTGCGTTCTCATCTGGTCTATGTAAACATAGATAGCTTTTGACTGCCTGCTCTACGCTATCCTCTGACCACTGATTCCGTCGGGTGTAACCCAACAATATTGCTTTTTGTTCTCTATTAACATGATTCAACATCTCCTATGCTCATAATATGCCTACCTATTTCAGCCACTACGCTGACTGTTACGGCGTTGCCAGCTTGCTTATATAGTTGGCTATTGCTATTTATTGCCGCTGCTTTGTCAAATTGCTCATCTGTAAATCCTTGCAATCGCCAGCACTCTCTAGGTGTTAATTTTTCTAATTTTGATACATCGATCATCAATCAATACGCCCTAAATTATCGCTAGTTGTTAATGTATTCGAGCGTTGCGGTTGAACACGTCCCCGCCTTGTTTCACTTTCTGGATAAGCGAGGTCAATGCCGTCTCCAACTTGTGCAGTCATATAGCCTTGTTTATTTGCTGTTTTAATTAATACGCCGTGTCGGTCTTGGTTTGTCAGTGTAAATGACGGCTCGCCCTCGTTTTTACTCTTCTGCTGTTTTGCCGTTTTTCTAATATATCTGGTGTAAGAATTGGGAATATTTTATACAGCCCTGTTTTTTTGCCCCCATTCCACCACCTTGAGATGATAAAGTGCAGCTTATTGTATTAGGGTTATACACTCGCATTCCTTGCGAACCGCCTATAATTTGCTCAAGAGTTGTTGTGTTTTCTCTCTTGATAGGTAAAAGTCCGCTGGCACATCGTTCTCCATAATATCCAACAATGTACACGCGCTCTCTGTTTTTTGAGGGACTCCGTAATTTTTGGAATTGTACACTTTCCATTCAACACTGTACCCTCTTTCGGCCATTTCACTAACAACATTGAGGAATCCGCCCCCCCGTCGATTGATAGCAAATTCTTAACGTTTTCACACACAAGCCATTTGGGTTTATTTTCTTTCCGCTCATCTAATAACCTCATAATTTCATAAAATAATCCGCTATGAGTTCCTTTTTCAATCCTTTTTGTTTGCCTGCAATGCTCACGTCTTGGCAAGGAAAGCCGAAAAGTCCATAAGTCAGCGCTTGGCAATTCTGAACCTTTAACTTTTGTTACATCGTCGCCGAACCATAAATTCGTTGTATCGTATATTGCTCTATAAGAGGCTTGTGCGAATTTGTCGAATTCACACCAGCCGACGCACTCCATGCCAGCAAGTTCTAGGCCACTATGAAAGCCGCCTATACCGCTGAAAAAAATCTATAAATTTCATTTCTATTTCTTTTGATTCTCCTTTCATTGATATTTTTCGTTTAGCCATTGTCTCGCCTCGTCTAATTCCGCCTAATCTATTGCCACATGATCTGCTGCAACATAATTGGCGTTTGTTGTAATTCGTACAAGTGAATGTTTTACCGCAAATTACGCATTTCTTCGTGTAATTCTGTTTGTGCATTTCACGCTTATAATCGTGTGTTGTATATTTGCAGTCGCTCATTGGTGTGTCATTCCATACATCGAGATGAACCAAGAATGTCGGAGTTTTTGCGTTCAAAGCGCTCAGATATTGCTTTTCATAGTCATTCATCTCTATTCTTTCAATTTCATCAATGAGCAACCCTTTATATCCCTCAAACGCTATGGCACTACCATGCGCTACATTGTTGAGAATTGTATCTGCCACGCCACTCACAAAAGCCAAGCACTCAATTGCGTTAAGCCCTTTAATTTCGACTTCTAACTCGAATTTTTTTATTCTTTCCGCATTCCGCCTTAATATATCCCATATGTTATCCCCCTTAATCTGCAATTTCTGCACATACGAATTTCAATGTAATTTCATTTGTGATGATTTCTTTCACGTTGGCGATATTACCGCAATCAATCGTAATTTGAACATTGATTGCCTCTTGAATGGCGTCCGCTTTATCAATTGCGTCGCTTTTCCGATGAAGCCGCCATAACCGCCTCTATATCAATTTCGCCTTTTAGGCGTAGTCTGTACTCTGTTTCGTTCATGTGTGTGGTCTTTCATTATTAACTTTCGATATTCGATATATGAGATTGAGGTAGGGGCTTTCGGTTTTAGCCTTAGCCCTCTCTTGGCAACTTGTCGGCGTTTTTGGCTTTTTGAGTGGTGTCGCACCTCTAGCTTTTCGCCTTGGCATATTCATCGCATAAGATACTTGATTCGGTAATTTGATGAATTGTAATCACTACTCTGGGATCGTCCTTATCAAGCCCTCACGATTTCCGGAGCCGTCATAATTCACGATATATTTATCGTCCCTCAATGATTCCAGCGTCTTGCAATATGTCGGAAGTTGATTGTAATAGGCCAACCAAATCGGGCCAGCTCCGTCTGTCTTGCAAATAATAACGGCAACATACTGAAATTGGTCCTTGAACAGCGCCAACATGTGCCAGCTGCAACAATGCCGCCTTTTTCGTATCGAATAAATGCGTCCGAGGGTAGGAGTTTTTGTGATATTGCCCTCTTAACAATGCGGTTGCTGTTCTTTTTCGTCCTTGGTTGGCCGTGAATTACGATTTCCAAGATTTCACCTCTATATCAATTCTTAAAAAAATACAAGCCAGATTGTTTTACCTCTACGCTGCCCGATAAGTGGCTCACAAAGGAATAATTTTTTTCACCATTGAAAAAGATACTTGCTGCTCATTCCATTTAAAAATCATAGTTCCGTTTGTTTTTTAACACTCGCCAACATTCTGCAAGCCCTTGCTGTATATCTTCCTGCCATGTATTTTTTAAGGTCCCATATTTTAGGCTTAAAAATGACGTATCTCCAGCACTTACTAAATGAGGCGGGTCAAAAATGACTAGGTAAAAAGTTTCATTTTCAAACGGCATTTTTCGAAAATCTTCTATTATATCTGGCCTTACAATCAAACGCCTGCCGTCGCATAAAGTCGTGTCCGCTGTTCGATTATCCATATAAACAGTGTTTACATTTTCTTTGTCGAACCAAAACATTTTACTTCCACAACACGCGTCTAAAATTTTCATTCGTTGTAATCACCTCTATGTCTTTCGTATTAATTTTAAATTTGGCATTGGTTTCCGCCCCGTCTTGCCCTGTGTAATATTTTTCGCGAGTATTTTTTATTGTTGAGAAATTTAAATGAGCATACAGGGCAAATAAATCAATTTTAGATTCTATGAGACTGCCCCATGAATACCGCGACTTTATACTCACCGCGTAAGCGGTCAGATATGCGGCCGCTGTAATTGTCCTTAGTCCATTGGTCGCTGTAGTTTGTTGTAAGGATAATCGGCCCTCATGTTGTTGTATCGTTCAATGATGATACTTTCGACTTTAGCCGCCACCCAATCCGATTTGGAATATTCCGCCCCGAAATCATCAAGCAGCAACATTGGGATGTGTTTCAACTTTTGCTCATAGGCAAGGTACGCCACTCTATCGCCCTTTGATAAGGTGAGCATAGTATCGAGCAGGTTAGGCATTGAAATCATCATTGCCCCTGTGTTTAACTTCATCACCTCTTTCAAAAATGCATACAGCGAGGGACGTCTTACCCGTGCCAGCTGGTCCCCTTAATATGAGGCCCTTTCCTGTATTCATGTACTCCGCCAGATTATCCCTATAATCTTTAACGATCGCATATGCCTCTTTGTCAGCACTTTGAAATGTGCCATGCTCTTTCGATCCATTCAAAAACTCATGCCGTAGTAACGTTTAGGAATGCCAGCGGCTGCATATGTTTCATTGATGTTCGAGCGGATTACAATCGGCTTGTCATAGATTGGCTTAAAAACTCAATCTTTTCCGTAGGTCTTGGCCGCCTCTTGCTCCCCAGTTGACTTGCTCATCTTTTTCTCGTAGTTGCTCGAGTGCTGCCGTTACGTCCATTTGCTCCCATTTTCTAACCTCTGATTTTTCAAAATTCCCTCTACATATTGCACCCGTGATTTTTCCCTCGTTCTTTTTGCTATGTAAGGCGTCCGCTACATTGACAAGGCCATATTCAGCGATAAGATCATCAAGTGAGCCTTTAACAAAAGAGGAAATCACTCCGAATGAGTTTGTCCACAAATCATAAATATCAATATTTGACATAGGGGTAAGAGATTGAGAATTTTCGATTTCTTTATTTTCTAGTTGTAGATATAGTTATATCTCTATCTCTAGTGTCTAACTATATCTATATCTCTATCTCTATTATCTATCTCTTTCTCTTTCTATCTCTCCGTAACAGGTTTGTAACGATTGCGAACATTCTTGTAATATAGGCGTAACAATGTTACATAATGGCGTAACATTGTTACACTCTGAACCTTTGACTTATCTCGAAGTTTCCGCATTCTACTGGCTGTAGCGGTTTCCGAGCCTGTATTGTTGTTTGCCTCGGGTAGATAATACTCGTCATTTTCGCATTCAATTAATAAACCATTTTTTAAGAGATAATTTACAGTTATTTGAACATTTTGTTCATCTTCATCAATGTCGAGTGCTAACTCTGAAACAAATGTATCTTCATAGCCGTCAAAGTATAATTTCCCGCCGTCAATGATTGACCTTAATAACATTTTGAGATAGATAATTGTGTAGGTATCACCACCAGCTACCCGCCGCAATCGCTTAATTTCTTTCTTTTGGAAGAAATCCTTATGCAGCCGTAGCCAGTAATATCGCTTAGGTTCTGCCATGTCGCTCCTTTCTAACAGGCGATAACGTGATATAATCTCTATCGAGTGTCTTGCCATACAGCCCAATCTGTAGGGCGTAGTCTAAAATGCTTTTTACTGTATTGGCTGGCACGCCTGTCTCCGTTTCTATTCGCACCATAAATGTAGGCGTGTAAGAAATATAAAACACCCTTAATGATTCGATAAAATCCCTTACTTTTACCCAGTCAGCGCCGAATTGAGCGAGCATTTTATCGTTATTTGTCATCATGTATTACCTCGCCAGTTTCAGCGTCGATAACCTCGCCACCTACAATATAGGTATCGTGATTTTCTGCAGGTTTGTCCGTCGATTCCTCTGTTTCGGTTTCTGCGTCGATAGTTTCACCGCTGAAATTGACATCAAAATCGCCGTCATTATTCATGCCGATCACGCCGCCGTCATTGGCTAGTGCTTGGCTCATTTGAATGCTTTCAATGCTCAACGGGCCATATTTTTGAAAGCAGGCGTTTAAGCACTGTTTTTCTCGGCCATTACATTGAAATCTGCAAGGCCCCATTTGTCGGTACCACCCTTTATAGTTTTTGACTGTATTTCTTAGCATGAGCCTGCGCCTCGTCGATAGTCATGTATAGCATTTTTCAAATCCGTTTGTAAGTCTGAAATAGGCTAGGTAGCCGATGACTTTGTCGCTCGTACGTTCGCCGAATCTAAATTTATCAAGCAATCTGTTTTCGTATTCGAGTTCGCCCTCGTACACTGTTTTAGCCCCTGATATCGGCATATTGGCCGCTGCGTTGGGCTAATTGGATATACCCCTTATATCCGAGTTGAATTGTGCGGCGCCTTTATAAGGCACGATATACGCAAAGCCCAAACTTTGATTAATCGGCAAGTCCAACATGGCCGCCTGTGCTGCCGCGCCGATGACTGTAGCAGGGTCGGCTTTTCATAAGATAATTGTTGCTATTTGTAACGGCGATAATGCTAGATATAAATCCAGCCGCCTTTTTACCAAGCATTTCCTCGAATTTCTTCTTGAAACGACCGCTTTCAAGCATGCCTTTTACTGTCTTGGCCTCTTTTTTGAGCTACGATATTATTTTTTTCTTTAGTTCAATTCCTTTTGTTGTTGCCATTATTTATCCTCACTTTCTGGGAATGCGTCGCCTTTTAACACCAGCCACATATGCACGCAATGCGGCGATTTCTGCTTTTAGTTCGGTGATATTTCTTTCATGACTATTAACTCGCATATCGCTATATTCGAGTCGATCTTTTAGCTTTTTTTGTTAAGCTTCTTTTAATTGAGCTATTTCTGCAAGTAAATGCTTTCTTTTGGGTTTTGTTTCTACTGTTTCAATTGATGTATTTTTCTGTATTTTTCCATTATTCCACCCCTATAGTTACTGTCTTTCTTTTATAATCAACTCTACAATATTCGCGGTATCAACTCCGCAATTACCTATGATTTTTTTACATCGAAATCACAAGGGACTACATTAAGCAGCTGTGTCAATGAATATGCTTTTCATTATTTAATGTCCATTCTGCGGCTAGGTTCGCTGACTTTGATATATTGCTTGTGTAATTCTGATAATCATTCTTAAACGCTTTCGCGTCAAATGTTTCCCTCGCTTTTTGTGGATTTCCATGAGACAAAAATGCTCGCCATATGTGGCTCTTTCATTGTCTTTTAAGAAATCTTTCATCACGTTTTTCAATACCGCGCTTTTTAGTTTCTAGCTCGGATAATTGATTTTTGATTTCTAAATAATCAACGATCATGTTCCCGTAATTAGCAGGTAGTTCCACGCTTTGGCCGTTGCTCTTTTGATAGAGTTTTTGAGTGCGTTTTCGCATTGTTTTCGTATCGTCTGGCGCTGGCATGGTCTTATTTTTTAACTAACTCCCAGAATTCCGCCCCAGTATCAATAATCGCTTTGAATGACTTCATCATTGCGCTTGATTTCTTTATAAACAAACGTATTACCACCAATAAGAGCCGCTATCCACCAGCTCGCTTTTTACCAGTAACAGCCATGTAATGCTGGCATTGGATATAATAAGCGTCTAGCACATTGTCGCCCTCCCATTCATTAGCTTTGAATGCGTTGGCTGTCTTACATTCGAGGCCAGCGTCTAGGCCGACGATTTCCCTGTCGATATTAGCGAGTAAATAAGGGTACGGCTCACTCTGTAATGTGAAATTGTTATTGCGCACCTTATACCCGCTACGTTTGGCGAATTCCTGCGCTACTACTTCCTCGAGTACGTTGCCCCAATACATCGGCTCGCTTTCTTTTTCCTCTACTGTGTCGCTCGTTTTATCAAGCCATACGTCAATAGGACTGCGCCAAGGGCTTAACCCCAATACTGCGGCCATATCTGAACCGCCGAGGCCTAACTTGCGAACCTTTAACCATTCCTCACGAGTGGCGTTTTTGCTGTCAAAAATTTTCTTGTACATGTTTGTGTGGTTTCCTTTCTTTTGACAATTAAGAATAGATACATTACAATGTTGTTGTGTGGTTTCCTTTCGTTATTAACGATTGGAACGTTGAACAGTCAGCTTTTTTTGTTGACTGTTCTTTTTATGCCAATAACACGGCGATAATAACAAGGCAATGTAAAACGAGTGCCGCCGAAAGTGCCATACCTGCAACAACTAACCATTCAATAATAAAATTCATCGTTTCACCTCTAAACTAACCAAAGCACCACGGCCACATATATCAATGCTACCCAGCCAATAACGCCTATAATATCAATAAGTTTCATTCTGTTTTTTTCTTAATCGCGTCGGCGTCTGCGACGCGGTTTTTTGTTGTGTCATCATTGTTGCTATTTCCTTTCTTTAAAGTGATATACTAGCTGGCTTAGAATGTCGCCGTACACCCAGCCCATTAATTTGTGAGCTTTCTTTAGTTGCTGCGTTCTTGTTTTCATGTTTTTTCTTTCTCCATTCTTCAAAAGCTTTCACGTTTTGAGGGTTACTATAAAATTTGTGAATTTCTGTCAATGAACAACGTCATAGCCGCTCACCCTCTTATTGATTGAATTAAATTCATATTGTGTGTGGTTTCCTTTCTATCTATAAAAAAATCATCAATTGCAACGCCGAAATAATCAGCGATAGATTGGTAATGCTAGGCTTATAAAGCCCCTGTTTCCAAGCTGTTGCCGATGATGTTGGGATTCCTAAATCTTTACACATTCGATAGACTGTAATATTTTTCATCTTCAACAAAGCCTCTATTTTTCGTATTCCATTGATTCACCACCTTTCTATGTGATAGAATTAGTTAAGAAATATTAATTAATTTGTATTGTGTTAAGTTTTCTTAACGTTCCCTATGGCTATATATTAGCACAGAAAACTGAACGTTCCTAGTAAACTTTTTCGTTAATCTTTCTTAACTATTTTATAAACAAGGTCAGAAAAATGTACGAAAGATTTAATAAAGTACTGCAAGAAAAAGGGCTAACAGCCCACAAGGTGGCGAAAGATACAGGCGTTTCACGGTCTACGCTTGCAGCATGGAAGAAAAAAGAATACACGCCTAAGCTTGATAAACTGCAAAAACTAGCCAATTACCTAGGCGTATCGGTGTATTACTTAACTGGCGAGGTTGACGATTTCGACGCCATGCGTCAACAAAAGATAGATTTCATTCATCAATGTGGTGCTGATATTGACTTATCCATGTATGATGACGAGGCTATTGACGATCTATATGTAGCGTGTGCTTTGAAAAAGGACGTTATCCAGCAGCTTGAAATACCGCAATTAAAAAAGGAACCCTCTACATTGCTAAATATAGAAAGTTCCGACGGGATTAATTTGAAGGTTATTCTTGAGCGTGATAATGTATTATCTTATGGCAAGCACATCATCACTGATGATGAGCGGGCTACTATTAAGGCACTTATAGAGGCGTTTTTTTAAAAGGGAAATAAATATATACTATTGGAGGTATTAGTATGAAAAAGTTAATTATTGCGGCTGCATTATGTTCAATACTATCAATTCCAGTAATGGCACATAATCCAAACGCGCCATTTGTACCAGCTTACACTACGGCCAACGGCGTAAACGTTAGCGTGCGGGCTGATTTAGATGTAAAGAATTATGACGGCGGGAGCGTTGAAATACTCTTATATACCAGCCAAGATGACCCAAGCAAGCCATATATTACATGGAAGTTAAACCATTTTCATTATATTCTTGACCCGCACGGCTCGGGCAAACCTTACGCCGTACTCTATCAAGTAGATGAGAGACCAACTTCGCGCGCAACGCTGATTATGTGATAGGTGGCACAATCACGCCTACGCCTATAGTTCCAATCGTCGAGGGTTCCGACGAGTATAAAAACAGCAATATATGCTTTCAATTTCGCCGTTCAAAGTGGCAAAATGGCCGAGGCGCAAGCAAAAATATAATAGTAAACATAAGAAATAAAAAAAGCCCCCTATCAAGGGGGCTATACTTATGCAATTTGAAAGGAAATCACACAATGAATAATACCGATTTACAAACAGGCGTGATATATGCACGTTACTCGTCCGATAAGCAACGGGACGAATCCATAGAGGGCCAAATACGAGAATGCACCGAATACGCTCAGCGTGAGGGTATTCTTATCACTAAAATATATACAGATAGGGCTTTATCAGCTCGAACGGATAACCGCCCAGAATTCTTACAGATGATACGAGATAGCAACAATCAAACATTTAATTATGTTATTGTCTATCAGTTGGATAGATTCAGCCGTAGCCGTGAGGATAGCGCCAAATATAAGGGCATACTCCGCCGTAATGGGGTTAGAGTGTTGAGTGCCAAGGAACACATCACCAATGAGCCTGCTGGTATTATTTTAGAAAGTATGCTCGAGGGTATGGCTGAATATTATTCTGTTGAGCTATCGCAAAAGGTAAAGCGCGGTATGACAGAAAACGCTCTTAAAGGCAAGATGAACGGCTCGGCCATTCCCCTCGGCTATGACCTTACAGAAAGCCACCATTTAGCCGTGAATGCTCATGAGGCCAAGGCGGTAAGGTTAATATATGACTTATATCTCAAACAGTACTCGTTGACTAAAATAGCGAATATTCTACATAGTAAAGGATATACAACCAAACGAGGCGGCAAGATTTCGTACAGCGTCATACGCAATATATTGAGTAATGAGAAATATATCGGCGTGTATCAATGGGGTGATATTAGAATCGAGGATTCTATCCCGCCTATTATCGCCCGTGATGTATTCGACGAGGTGCAGCAAGTACTACCGACTAGAATCAAAAATAAAGGACGGAGAAGCGAAATGTATAATTTATGTGGCCGCTTGATATGCGGCGAGTGCGGCGGGCATTATATGGGGTCTACTGCTACATCACGCAACGGCGAGAAACATCATTATTATGTATGTACCAATCGCCGTAAACATCACACATGCAGCGCGCCAAACATACGCCGCGATGAATTAGAAGATTTAGTAATCAATCGTACTCTTGAAATCTTAAAGCAACCCCAAATTATCGCCCGTATAGTCGATTTAGTAATGAATGGATATAATCATACTGCCCAAGAGGCTAAAACGGCCATACAGGGCATACAGGGCAAAAATTAAAGCCATTGATATAGAATTGAATAATTGCATGACTGCCATTAAACAGGGTTTTTATTAACGATCGTTTGAAAGCTGAAATCGAAACGCTAGAAAAAGAACGTCAAGACCTACTCGAGCAAAAAGCGAACCACGAAAGCGTAATATCACCTATCAAATTTACAGCCGAACATATCGAGTATTTCCTCGAAAGAATGGAGAACGAAAACCCTACCACAAAAAGCAGGCTCGTTCGCGTATTCTTGATACTTTCATCAAGAGCGTAACCATACATAGTGATAGGGTTGAAATCGTATTTAATTATAAGAATGAAATGCCAGAATTTAGCGTTCAATCTGCAAGCGGTTCGCATTTTAGCGTTTTTGGTGGGCCCACCTGGGATCGAACCAGGGACCGACCGGTTATGAGCCGGTTGCTCTACCCCCTGAGCTATAGGCCCAAGCTTGCGTATAAAATTATACTGAAAATTCTTAGGTACGTCAAGTTATCTACGTGGCCACAAAAAGGGTTGCCCAAGCCTCCACTGCCTTAACAGTCTTCGGCCTAGGGCCTCGACTTAGCAAAAGTCGTTTGGACAACCCTTCTTTTTTTGTTACTATACGACAACTGAGTACCTAAGAATTTTCAGCATCTACGGGAATCCCGGATTAAACAGAAAAAAAGTCGTTTGTGGATTTGGTACCTTTCCGTTACACTTCAAAAATCTATGTGAGCAAAAAAATTTTCAGTATTTACGGTGCT
>BNJT01001715.1_pt1 | contig 113022 bp, 145 predicted proteins | sample 8540491 | NCBI WGS metagenome assembly BNJT01 (sample SAMD00202455, study PRJDB9452) | human saliva metagenome | host: Homo sapiens
TGGAAGTTACGTATTGCTCATCTCTTTAATTTTTCCTCATTATCTAATCCAATATAAGGAGAGTGTTTCCAATTTTCCACACATTTCTCTAAAACTCTATCTTCAAAGACTAATTGCCATACACTTAATAATTTTATAGTCAAAAGGCTTCTATTTCTTTCATTAAACATTTCTTTTTCTTCTTCATCTTCCAAATCGTGACATCTTTATACATTTCACATAAATTTTTCTTTAATTTTTCATAAGTTTCATTTTTAATTTATAACCATATTTTCTGCACAACAACAGCATCATTTTTCTTCTATCATTTTTCTGTATTTATTTAATCCCAATTTATCAAGTAATTCTAGTTGATAAATATTTCCTCACTGCAAACATTTTTCTTTTTATCCAGTTCAAAACATTCCATCATTTCTTATATTTTCTCCTATTAATTATTATTTCATTTGCTAAGCATCACGCTTTTTCTATAAAATATTAGACTAATATTTACTATTTTTCCCAATAATCCCCACTACCTCAATATGCCCAGTTTTGCTGAAATATCCAGCAGTGCATCTTTTACAAACATCCATTTTCAGCTAAAATCTTCACATCTCGTGCAAAAGTAGCAAGATTGCAGAAATATAGACAATTTTTTCAATTTTATTCTGTATAACACTTTTTAATGCACGATTCTTCGATTCCTCGTCTTGGCGGATCAAAAACTATTGTCCAACATTTTCTCTCTTCAAAAATTTTTGGCAGTTCTCTCAACTTCTTTCCATTTACAAATTCTACATTTTGAATGGAGTTTTCATAGAAGTCAGTTTTGCGTGCAAGTGTTGAACTTTCACACTTTCAATCCCGATAGCCTTCTTTATATTTTTGAAAGTATCATTGCATTGTTCCAGTCCCTGAAAATGCGCCAATTACTGTTTTTTTCGTAGATTTTATCAATATTATTTTCTTCATTCAAAAAGTTTATTGCAACATCGTAAAGTTTTCAGTGCCTGTTTTTATTAATTTGAAAAATGAATTTGGATACTTGAATTTTAATCCTTCCATTTTCTCTTCCAAATACTGGCTTCCAAATAAATGGACATTTTTACCTAAAAGTACGTTATTCTGCTCAGTTTTTACAGAAATATAGATTGATTTTATGCAGTCATTTTCATCATCATACATTTCTTCCAGCACTCTTGAAAGCTGATTATACTGCGAACTTTTTATTTACGACAACAACTCATCATAACTTCACTCTTTTTCATTATTTCTAAACCATTATTTGCTTCCAAAAATCCAGTATTATTCACCTGTTAAAACTTTAAATTCCCTTTTTGTACTGAAAACTATTTACTTTCTGCAAAAATTTATCAATAATTATTTCTTTGGCAATTTCTGACTTTAGAAGACTTTCTTTAGCTGATACATTGTGGGATCTCTTGAATAAAACTCCTGTCTGAATAATTCCATTCTTTTTGAAAAATGGCTCAGCGTCTTGTTTCTATAATTAATTTTTATCACTTCCAATAATTTTGCTAATTTTTACCTTTTTCAAATCAATTTCAGCAATCTTTGTCAACACTTCTTCAAGCATCTTATCCCTTATATTCAAGCTGTTTCTCATATTTAAGCATTCCAAAATCACAGCCATCAAAATCCTCAAAACTAATTTTGGACAACCTCAATCCTGTCCTTTGATGGTTCAATTATCCTAGTTATAAGGCCTCTCTGCATCACGACTTTTTACTGAGATAATCTCCACTTCCAATTTATCTCCTGGCACACTCCATCAGGTACAAATACTGTAAATCCATCAACCCTTCCAAGTCCCCTCCCCACCAAATACTATTTTTTCTATTTCAATTTCAGTTTTGTGCCCAACTCACAATTATTTTATTTATATCCATCCTATCCTTTTATTTAAAATATTCTTCAAATATCCAAATAAAATTGCTGTTACTTTTGATATTTTGATTAATATCACATTATATGTTTATTTTCGTAGGATTGCTCATTGCCGTAAATCCTCACAACCCTATAGTAGCCCATGACATTTTTCTGCACTGTCTAAAAACTCGCTATGCTCAAACAGTTTTTGCCAGCACAGACGTTCTGACGGATTAATTTATACTAGAATCTCTTTAAAAATAAGAATTATATAAAAATATTAGGTTTATATACTTTTATTAGAAAAGCTTGTAATAAATTCGTTATTTTAAATGGGGATTTAGTATAATTATAATTTCTTTATCAAAGTACTTCTATAATTAAACTAAAAATGTTGTGATTGTAGGGATGGCGACGATCCCGTTTTACGTTTTTAGAAAAATATATATAAATTATAGAAAAATATTTATTAGCAACAAATTATTTGACTTTGATTTATAAAAACCTTATTTCAAATATTCTAAAATATTTTTCAATTGTAATCCCATTCCGATTTTTAAACTTTTCTCATCAATATTAAATTTTGGATGGTGCAAATCATAGATTAAGCCTTTTCTTCGACTCTTGTTCCCAGTCTGAAAAAAACACCGGTATTTCATTTTAGAAAAATAACTAACATCTTCAACATCCATTCTAGGTTGTTTTTATTAATTCCAGGCATTTTTCTCCGTATAAGTCAACAATATTATTTTCACTTTTTTGTCATTTCTTCAGTTGTTAATTACAGGGCATAGCCACGCTTATTATCCACGTTTACTGTTCCGCCTAGTGATTCTACAAATTTAGGGCATGGCTTTTAAGTGTTTCGATTATAAATGTTCTTGTTTCTTCGGACATTGTTCTTGCAGTTCCTCCTCATTTCCACTTTATCGCATACTACGTTATCAGTGCAAAGCTCTGCTGAATGCTCCAATTGTAATTACGGACCTTCTCTTTGAATCAATTCTTCTGCTAACTATTGACTGCAAGTATTCCATAACTTTTGCTCCAATTAAGATTGCATCAACTCCCTTTGCTAGAGGCAAACTGCATGGGCAGAAAGATACCATTTATCGTAAGATGGATTCTTGCTGATGAAGCATGTGCTCATATTTTATCCCAATTTTCCCAAGTTCTATTTTCTGAGTCATGTGCAATGCAAAAAGGCATCTATTTTTCTATTTTTATCATTTTCAAATTTTAATGCTCCATTTTTATCATTCTACTCAGCACCGCCAGTTGTTTCTTCCGTAGGCTGAAAGAAAAACTCACAGTTCCATGCCATTTATCCTTGTTATTTGCCAAAATTTTTGCTACCCAAGTTGAATAGTTGTATGTGCATCATGTCCGCAAGCATGCATTTTCCCAATATTTTTGACTTATATTCAACTTCACTTTTCTTCGAAAATTGGTAATGCATCAATATCCGCACGAGTCGCAACTGTCTTATTTTTCATATTTTTCCTTATCATTATAAATTGTCGCAAACAACTCCTGTATTTATAATCTCAGAAAATTCAATTCCATTTTCCATCGTAGTTTCTTTATTAATTTACTCTGTTTCAATTTCTTCATCCCTAAAGTCCAGGATTTTCGTGAATAGTTCGTCTAATCTTTTTACCATTTCGTCATAAATTTTATCCATTTTCTTTTATAAACTCGTTAATTTTAAGCAATTCCATTTTTCCCTAATCCCTTCTAAATCTCTGTATGATTTTATTATATCAAAAATACTGCCTTTTGTAAATTGAAAAATAAATAAGTATACTGATAATTGAATATAAATCCTTATAATAAAATCATTGTTCTAATGGAAATAGTACTAGTAGTTTTTAAGACAAAATTTTTAGTTCAACTGTTGTTTTGGAAGAATAGTGTATTACTTTGTAAGAGCATAACTTTCTGAAATTTTCATCATTTTTAATTTTAGTTTTATTCAAATCTCTGCAAAGATACGGAATATCATTTTTCACTAATTTGTTTAATTTTTCTTTTCAACTCATCATCAACTTCAATCTAAGTTTTCTATATTTTCTATTATTTATCAGGAAAAATATATCCCATATTTTTCCATTTTTCCAATGTATAGCCTCCATATCTCACATCTACATAAGGAGAATTTTATAGCACTATAATTACTCCTCATCCCTTCAAAATTTTCTAGAGTTCTAACTGCAAATATCTAAAACTTTAAATTTTTCATTTCTAAAATTGATTTTATCAGTAGGAGACCCTTTCATCTAATGGTACCTCATGAGCAAGACAAGTTTTTCTATATTTTCTGATATATCGTATACTATATAGGGATTTTTAGAAGATTACTTGTAAATATTCTAAAGCATACGGTTTGATGTCTATTTTTATATATTTTGCTATATCACGAATATCCTTTTTCATTAATCTCTTTATATTATTTACAGTCAGAATTTAAAAATCTCATTGCAAAACTATAAAAATTATTATTGATTTTTATTATTTTTATATATTTTTAATCATGATAACAGCACGATAATCGTTTTTCGTTAAAAGATAAATATTTGCTACCTTTCAATATTTCTTTTATGTTCTAAGGATGAAATTTCAGAAGCAGATCCGTCATTCAATAAAGCAGTAATTAAATATGAAATATTATTAAATATTAGAAATACATAGATTACAATATATTGCGACAAACTAAAATATAAAAACTCATGATAATTTCTGTGTTAAAATGTTAGTAACCACAAAAACATTAACGAAAGTGAAATATATCATAGAACCATAAATATTTTCTACCATAAATGAAAGAAATAAACTAGAGGTCCTGCTAAAAGAAAAATTACAGAATTTCTAAAATTGCCAAAATCCTTAACAGGCACAGGGCTACCATTTACCGTGAAACTAAAAGAATTGATGGCGAATACTCTTCTGAGAATGCTCAAGAGAATGCCAGTACAAAAGTCATAATAAAGGAAGAAGCTCAAAAATTACTGCGAATTGAAAAACCTCGATAGAGGACAGGCTCTGCAAAACCCGGGTCACCTGAACAAATTGCTGGCAGGGAATCAAAGGGGAGACTGTCATTTAAAACTATCTATAACTGGCTGCACAGTACATTTTTCCGTATGTTTCTGAATGTCTTGAGAAGAAAAGGGGAGGAGAGCGAAAACTATGAGACGAGAGGGAAATTCAATATTGGGAAGCCAATTGATGACAGACTGGAAGAAGTCAGAAAAAGAAGTTTTTCGGGCATTGGGAGCTGGACTCGGTAGTTTCAGAAGAGGAGAAAGCATAGCCTGCTTTGCAACATTTGTGGAATTGAAGACACGGTTTTATGTTGCGATAAAAGATGAAAGATAGAAGTAAAGTTCAATGTTGAAGCAATAAGACAGCTGACAGCCAGTATACCGTGTAGTATCCAAGACTTTCTATCAGACAGGGGGAAGGAATTTTCGTGTTGGGAAGAGGTGTAGAAGATGGGAATAGATTTTCTATTTTGCAGATCCTTACTGCTCATGGCAGAGAGGTAGTAATGAAACAGCAACAGCCTCCTAAGAGAATTTTACCCAAAGAAGACCGACACATCAAAAATAGACACAGAATACTTGATAAGAACCTTAATGCTGATAAATCTGAGACCAAGAAAATGTTTAAACTATGCAACGCCATTTGAAAATTTTTTACACGAAATTAGTTTTATTGGTAAAATGTTACAATTAATATTGCACATTTATGAAAAATAAAAACTTGAATTTCGTAAATTTACTACTTTTCAGTTTTTATCATAATTATTTTTATTAATTATTCATTTTCTGTATATTCTTTGCAACTTCATCAACTTTATATTCTTCAGCAATTTTGTCTAATTGTTGCTTTCTTCAATTGCTCTTTTATTTAATAATCTGTTAGCAATTTGTTGATAAGCACTATTTGGAGTTACGTTTCCTAATTTTGCTTTTTCATTTTCATAGATTTCTGTAATTTCTTCTGAGTAACTTTTTTACATTTTTCTTACTTCTAAATCTAAGTAATAATTTATGTATACACTGTCTTTTGATAATTTCTAAGATCTTTTTATTTTGTTCCTGTTCTTCAAATTTTCATCAGCCATTTTCTTTACCAAATTATTTTACCAACAATTATAGTTTTTAATTACTCAGGATCTCCTTTTGAGAATAATAATTTTCTCTTTGTAATTTCTACACTGTCACCCATTTCTTCAACCAATTTGTTCAATTCTTCTGCTTCTAATTCAGCAACTTTGTTGATTTAACAAAGTCTCTTTGAATAATTTCCGCTTGTCGAGAGAACGGAATATTTTTGTGCATCAAAGCTAGGTTTATTGTCTAGTATATAATTTTGTAACATCATTTTCATTACAGAAATTTTTATCTTCAATTGCCTTTGCAACAAAGAATTTGTGTTTTTCATTTTCAACGAAAGTAGTCAAACTCTTCCTGCTCTTCATCAGTAAATTTCATATCTAGCGACTTTCCAAAATAGCTTTTATTAGTTAAAACTCTTTTTATTCCCGTCGTTGTTCAATCCTTCTCTTTCTTCATCTGTCAAAAGTTAATTTAATATCTTCAGCTTTCTTTCTTTGCCATTTTTCTCCTTAATTCTAATAATATTTTAGTTTTTTAACTTTTTATTATTTTACACTATTTTTCTTAAAAATTTCAAGGAATATTTTTAGTTTTAATACTTTTTAGTATTAATTTATAAATACCCAAGTTATTTACTTAACATTCTGCTCAAAAATTCCTTAGTTCTTTTCATGTTTTGGATTTTCAAAGATATTTTCAGGCTTGTCATCTTCCACAATTACACCTTGATCCATAAACACAACTCGGCTTGAAACATCATGGGCAAAATCCATTTCTGCGTCACCACAATCATTGTAAGTCCACTTTTTGCCAAGTCTTTCATTACTTTCAGAACTTCTCCAACCATTTCAGGATCTAGCGCTGATGTCGGCTCATCAAACAGTAAAACTTCGGGTCTGCATTGCCAATGCTCTGCTATTGCCACCCATGTCGCTTCTGACCACCTCGAAATTTGATTTGGCTTTTGCATGAACAAAACGTTCCATTCCTACTTTTGCCAAAAATTCTCTTTTTGCTATTTTTCAGCTCTCATCTCTGACTTTTTCAAAACTTTCATTTGTCCAATTACACAGTTTTTCGAGAACACTTAAATTATTAAACAAATTAAACTGCTGAAATACCATTCCTATCTTTTTCCCTGCAATGAAACAGAGCGATACATCTCCTGCCATTGCATCTTTTCCATGAATTAAGACTTGTCCGCTAGTAGGCTTTTTCAAGCAAGTTTATACATCTTAATAGCGTTGATTTTCCCACTTCCATGACGAACCGATTATACTTACAACTTCCTTTTTCATGAACATCAAAGTTTACATCCTTTAAAACTGTTCTCTTCCAAAATCTTTTCTAATATTTTTCTTTTATTTCAATAACCTTTTTACTCATTATTTCTCCTCCCCATTAGCATCATCCAAAAAATTTCTCAAAATGTTGAGGGCCCACATCAATTCGTTTTTCGATTTGTTTTTAAAATCAATGATAATGTACGTCAAGAAGAAATAAATCACACTTGTTATAATAAATACTTCATAATAACGTGAATAAGTTCCCTACAACAGAATTTTGAAACAAAGAACAGTTCAGTAACACTTATGCATTTAATACAGATGTATCTTTTAATATTTACAATAAGCTCATTTCCAATCATTGGTAAAATATTTCTAAACATCTGTGAAAAATAATACTTTGCATCAACTGAAAATTCGTCATTCCAATAGCTTTTGCCGCTTCAAACTGTCCGTTATCAATCGGAATCAATCCTCCACGTATAATTTCACTCTATATGCACCTGTATTTATTGATACAATAAAAAGTGCCGCTACCATTGGTGACAGATTAATATGAAATACTTGTGATAATCCGTAATAAATTACCATTGACTGCACTATCATTAGGGTTCCTCTAAATACAGCAATATAGATTGAAGAAAGCCAGTTTAAGAATTTTAATCCAGTATACTTATGAGACTGTCCATCAATTTCTGCTTCTGAATACCTTAATACTGCAACTCAGTAATCCAATGAAAAATCCAACTACTGTACCCGTAATTGAAATATACAGTGTTGAAACTGTACCTTTTCACAAAATGTCATCCAGTCATTTTTAATAGAAAATATTACCCATCCAAAAATGAACGTGAGGATTCATCTGGCTGATTTTTGTATAGACTTTTCCATAATACGTTGACGTACTTTTAGAGTTAAATATTCATCTAATATTTTATTGATTTTTCCTCCAGCTCTATATTTCCCAATTTCATTCCAATAGCTATCATTCACTTCTTCTGTATCGTATTTAAATCCTGTATTTTTATCGAATGAAATAAATTTTTAAATCTAGGATTTGAAAACTGAGTTTGCCATAGCTCAGGCCTTTCTGATATGTATCCGTCTATTTTCCCTGAATTTACTGCTACTATCATAGCTGGAAAACTTTCCATTGTAGCTTGCTTCTGCACCCTTTCATCTGATCAATACCATCATAGTGAAGCGTGTTTAATTGCTCCTGTAATTTTTGCTCCCTGTAAAAATCATTAATTGATTTGGCATTTGCATATTTTCCATTCTTTTTCACAACTACTACTAAATCTGATTCATAATATGGTTTTGAAAATGTTAGACTTTGACGTCTTTCAGGCGTTGCAGCATTCCCCGCTATAACTAAATCAACTCTTTCCGTAAGTCAGTGCAGGTACCAAGCAATGCTTCCCATTTCGTCTTTTACAATTACTAAATTTTTATTCAATTTTGTAATCAACTTTTGGCTATTTCAACGTCATATCCGCCACAACTAACCTCCATCGACTTTCACAGCACCATTTTTTAGCATCATTCTGAAACCAGTTGAAAGGAGCGTATCCACACTCCATCCCAACCTTTATATCATCACTATAGCCTGTTATGAAAGTTGCAACAAAAACTAATAATATTAATATTTTATTTCTTATTGTACTGAATTTCATATTTTATTATAATGCTCCTATTAAAGTTTCAGCTATCTCGAATTGTGTTTGTAGTCGCACCTTTCTTATATTATCTGCACAACCCACAAGTTAAGGGCATTATCTGCTGAAAAATCTCTTCTGATTCTTCCAACATAAACTCATCGGTATCCTGAGCATTTATCGGCATTGATAAACGTTGTCCTTACCATCATTCTGCACTACAATCTTCTTTTTCTTCAAAATGCACGAATTACATCTTCCAGTTCAAAATGGTCTTCTAATTCCACATTTACAGATACTGCATGTCCATATCTAACTGGCACCTCTCACACGTTGCTGTTACTTTTTAAATTTGGCAAGTTTTCATTTTTCTAGTTTCGTTAATCATTTTTCTTCTTCTTTGTATATCCATTATCCAAGAAAACATCAATGTGTGCAATGCATTGAAATGCAATTTGATGAGGATACCCCTTTTGAAGGCTCTCCTTTAGATTAGCTTCCAAATCATCAAGTCCTCTCTGTCCGTAACTGCCACAGCCTGATAAGTTGAGTAGATTACTTTTTAATCCTATATTTTTCCTGTAAAACTTTTTAATACAGGCATTACCTGAATTGTCGAACAGTTTGGATTTGCACTATTCCCGAATGATTTTCTAGTGCTCTGATTCGCTCTAGGAACTACTAACGAATATTTTCATCCATTCTCCAAGCACTGCTGTTATCATATAACAACTGCACCTTTTGCTTTTAAATTTTGGAGCATATTCAAGCTGATACTCCTCCACCAGCCGAAAATAAAGCCACATCATTATCATCAGCTATTGAACCTTCTTCAATTCCATAACAGTATATTCTGTTCCATTAAATTCAATTCCTTTTACCAGCCGAATTTTTGAAGCATACAGTATAATTTTCTACTGGAAGTTTCTTTCCTTCAGCACTTGAAAAATGTTCTTCCAACAAGTCCGAGTTGCTCCCAATAATTGCTACTTTGTAATTTTTCATTATTTTTCCTCCTAAAAACTTTTTGATTAAGGTTTCTACCTAGTGATCTAATTATTTTATTATTAATTATCCTAAATCTAATGTATATATAATACACTATTCTCGCGTCTTTTCAATACGAAAAATAAATAATAAAAATATGTATCTAAAATACATATTTTCTAAAATTTTATTAAACTTCTTATTCTCACACCGTATTTAAAGTATTTATTCCAGTATAGTGTTTTCCAAAGTCGAAATTACAACTCCTTTTGAAGCTGAAGCATTGATAAAAAGCGTATCTCCTAACAAACTGCTGTATGATTATTTTTCTCCTCCGGGTCTAAAAACACAATATCTCCAGGTTTCAGATTTTCTTTTGAAACATGAGCTCTACTTTACTCTGTTGACACGGTTTGTCTTGGCAGCTCGTATCCATAGACTTCACAGATAAACTCACGTGTTAATGCTGACAGTCCATTCCGTCTTCAGAATCTCCTCCAAGTGAGTATTTTGCACCTTTCCAGTTGCTGTCATGACTCTTAATAGCTGATTTTGCGTGCTTACTGTCTGACTAAAAGTTCCATTTAGCAGTATTTCTTGATGTTTTCTCTTTAATTCAGATACACTTTTTTGCATACCAGCTGTGAATTTGGCATTGAACGGTCTCACTAATTTATTTTCATCAAACAGCCTTGTAACTTTCAAATCATCTCATTCCAACTCACTCATGTTTATCAAGTCAGGTTTTCATCGTATCTTCGCTTTTATTCGTTCTTCTTCTCTGTTCCGAACTATTACTTGAGCAGAATAACGTCTCTCACTCTTTCTTTCCTCACAATTTCAACAACAATATTTCTTCATTTCCTGCATTATTTTTGAGTGAAAAATCGTTATTGCTTCTTTCTCCTGTCTGCTTGTTTGCTCATTTGTCTGTAAATTCATGATCCTACAGTCATCAGCATACATGCCATAGTAAACGTTGATTTTTCTACCATTTTTCTCCTCTCTCAAAATTATTTTGAATCAATTATCAAATTTACAGGTCCGTCATTTTCCAGAAACAATTCTCACATATTGTCCAAATTTCGCAGTTTCAAATCTAATTCCTGTCTGTCTCCAGTTTTTGCTAAAGATCATAAATTTCCTGGCTTCGTTAGCGCCTGAATCAGTATATAGCTTGGTCTTCTTCCTTGGTATTTCCCTATAATTGTAAAATTACTCACCAATTAATAATTTTCCTCTTATATCTTTTACTGATAAATTTAGCTACTACTTTTCATCATCAAAATTCTCAGATTAACTCAGTTTATCATACAAAATCAATATCCTTTACAGAATCTCGTTAGTAACTCCAATACGCACAACTATTCCTTTTTGAATTTTCCTCTAAATTTATTGTTTACAAATATTTCTGCAAAATTTACTTTTGAATTATTATTTTCATTTTTCCTTCATTTCTAAATTATACTTTAATAGTATCTTCTTTCTTCCAATTGTAGTATCGAATCCATGTCCCGGATATACCTCACATCTTCATCCAATGCTAATAATTTCTTTAATGATTTTCCCATCTGAATCGGGTCGCTTGTAGGCAAATCTACCTTCCATAGGTTCCGAGCAAACATTGTGTCTCCAGTAAATTAACGTCTTGTTAGCCCCTGTCATCGCAATGCAAATATCCCCTGCATATGCCCTGGTGTTTCAATTATTTTCAAAAGTTAAATTCTGGAGCAGCTTTTCAAGAATTTTTCCTTCTTTTCCAACTTTATCATTTTCTTTAATGTTACAATTTGAATATTTTCCTTATCTAATTCAAATTCTCCTCTCTCCAGGCAAAAAGTGACAACTCTGAATTAAACAGGAATTCATATCCGCCTTCACTAACATAAACTGGCACTTTTTGTATTCCAGCACTGTTGGAATACCCAATATGTGATCCCAGTGTCCGTGAGTCAAAAGAATCGCAATCAAATTCAGGTTATTTTTCCTTAATGTAGCTAACAACTTCTGTCATTTTTCCTCCCCTAGGATCCAGCAAATATAACAATAGTTCTCGAAAGAAATACATAGCAGTTGCTTTTGGCGCTTAAATTGTCATTCAAAAATCTCCTTATTTCCATTTTTCTCCTTTTATTTTTATCTGTTTTTCAATTATTTTACATGTTATTCAAATTTTTACACCTAAATAACAAAAGTAAAAAGTATTTGAATACAAATTTTATTTAATTCTTTTACTGATGCACATCCATTTGCGGATAAGGTATCTCAATTCCAGTCTTGTCAAACTCAGTCTTAATCATTTAATTTTTAACTCTCAGTTAAATAATTTTTCTGAACGTATAAACATAAATGTAGAAAATTATCGCAGACTCAGCTAATCGCCCAACCCAATAATAGAAGCCTTGAAGCCGTAAAATCATTTTTGTTATCTATCTTTCTGTCTGATATTGCATTATTTTCCACATTCTCAGTAGTTTCTCGTATTCCTCCTATTTCCTTACTGTCTTATCTTCAGCTTCCTTTCATCTAGAAAAATTATTGAAAAGAGATTGATTTTGCTTATTTCTTTTTCTAAAATTGTATTCTGAATTTTTGCAAGCAAGTTATTCTAATTTTAGTTTCTTACTTCATTCATCGTCTCAGCTTTCACTATTCTTTTCCAAAACTTTCTACCTTCTGAATATCGCTCTTGTATGAGACACCAATTTCCAAATCAAGTCTACGTTTCCCCCATCTGCTTAATATTCCGAATTTCCGTATTTGTAATTATTCCATTTGGAATTATCACAAGCTCATTTTGCGAATTCAACATTTTGTATACAATTCATGACTGTCCCAATATAATTATTATACTCAATTGTATCTCCCACTCGAAATGGCTTAAACGTAAGAATTATAAGTCCGTCAAGAAAAATCTACCCAACGTTTCCTTAAAGCGATCCCCTAAGACTATCCCAGCGCTCCTAGAAAAGTTGTGATGAAGATATATTGATTCCAAGAATACCGATAGAAGACAAATCAGAATAAAATAATACAGAATAGAATAAATAGAAATCAAAAATGAAGCCACACTTTTATCAACATTTGACTTTCTCCATTATAATTTTCAATATCAATTCTAGACTTAAATATTTCTCCACTTTTTATAATTAAAAATTATAAATAACCTGAATATATTAGTTTTTCAAAAATTTGATTATATTATCCAGTTCTAAAAACTTTTGTAAATCCTTCACAAATCACTGTAGTGACAATATATATATTATATAAATATCATACACCCTTTCTTTTAAATTTCTATTTCCCTGCTTTTAACTTAATACGATTATTTTAAAAATTATCCTATAAGATAACATACCTTAAACTTTATTTTAAAATTACTTGATTGGCCATTGTAAAATGACTTAGAAAATAAAATTATATCTCAGGAATACAAAAATAAATCTCTATTTTTATAAAAATTTTACTCAGCTTTTATACTTTAACTATAATTAAAATTTATAGTCTCTATGAGCTTAAATATTACTGCAAGAGGTTAATCCAGCTTGTTGGGATAAAGGATATTAAGCATCCGAACAAGTCTATTCTAGTTAAACCTTAAAACGCATTTGTTTTTAACAGATTTGATTTATTAAAAATACAGTATATATTTTGTTTCTAATAATTTGTTTCTAAAAATTTGAATAAGCAAATGAAAAATTATTAAAGATCAGTATTATAACACGTATTCTGTCTATGAAATATTATACAGTCCAGTAATATAAAAATATGAATTTAATTTTTATGAAAAAGCCGAATAGAATTTGACTGATGTATAATATATTTATGATATACATTACACAAAAATAAACTGAAATATATTTTCAGTAACAACAATATTTTACTAGATTCCTTAAAATTTTGCAAGAAAAATAATATCGGCGACAGTCACCTTGAACATATTAAACTTTCCATTGATAAATTTCTTGCCTGCAGGGATATTTCAAAAGGTTTTGTCAAGTTCAAATGTCCTCACTGTCCTGTTACACATTTGTTCCCTATTACCTGCAAGTCTAAGCTCTGTCCTTCTTGCGGTTACAGGTATTCTATGACATGGACTGAAAAGATTCAAAAGCATATTCTCAATATTGAGCACCGCCATGTCCTTTTTACTGTCCCTGAAGAATGCAGAAAGTTCTTCTTTTACGACAGATCCCTCCTGTCAAAACTTTCTGCCGCTGTTAACCAGGTATTCAAGTTCATCTTTCACAATATCAGCAGGAAAAGAAAAAGAAAAAACAAAATTTCTGAACATTCCAGATATTACTTTACTGATTCCGATATTGTACATTACGGTCTCATTTCTGTCATTCATACTTTTGGCAGGGACCTGAAATGGAACCCTCATGTTCATGCCATTGTTTCATTAGGAGGTTTCAATAAAAATCTTGAGTTCAGGAAAATGAGATACTTCAACGTTGACACTATTGCCGGGCAATGGAAATACCACGTCCTTAAAATTATTGAAAACGGCAGCTATCCCAGCAGGAAGATTGAGAAAGCCGCTAAAAATACTGCTACAAAGCTTTACAAGGAAAACAAAAGGTTTTTCTTTAACGTTGGCAATGGTGATCTTAACAGCACAAAAGGTATTATCAAATATCTTGGACGATACCTTGCACGTTCTCCCATTGCTGAATACAAGATTACTGACATTACTGACAAGGAGGTTACTTTCTTTTTTAATGACCTGGCTAATGATAAAATGAAAACTTGTATTACCATGTCTTCTGAGAAATTTATTTCCCATATTTTAATTCATCTGCCTCCTAAAAACTTTAAGATGGTAAACCGCTACGGATTTTATTCAAGGCATATTTCTGGCAGGCTTAAAAGAGGCAATTGAGGCTTTCAGGAAAAACATTGCCGTGTCAAGATATTCATTTTATCAAAGGCAGATATACAAGACTTTCGGGATGAATCCTTTTTACTGTCCAGTATGCAAGATTAAAATGATTGTATGGGAATTTTATCATTACAGATATCCGCCCCTCAAAAAAATACTATTAATATTTTATTAATCCAACTAGGTTGGATATTTTGTCGTGGACATTTGTATATTTGTTTGACAAAAGAAGAGGAAAAGAGGCTGACGCCTCTTTTAAAAATTATCAAATATACTGCAACACCTATATGAATTTAATTTCCTTATAATATGTGATAAGCACATATTTTGCCTCATCACATTTCTATCCTTATTTTATTATTTTTAGCAAAATATCCTAAATATTCTAATTTCGTTATACTTTCAGGAAAATACTCTTCCGCAGTTATCTGAACTCTTCACCATTTTGCATTGTTCTGTAAACTGTATTCTCAAGTTCCTATAGCTTGTGTCTTTTGTTTTGGTCCAGCTAGACATCCGCAACAACCACATCTTACATCATCCATATCATTAATAAGCCTCATTTCTTGAGCTCTTTCCACAAACCAATTATTCCTGCTCCTCTACCAATAATTAAAGTTCTTAAATATTCTCTGAATTTTTGAGGCATATAAACTCATTATCTTTGAGGTATTAATTCACTCTGAGCAATAGAATTGAATTCTACCATTAACCATACTGTTTAATATGCAAATTTTCTTAGATCTGCAGTAACTCCCATTTATTATTTTTCCTCTGTTTTATCGTTTCTATCTTTGAGCATTTTCTTTCCAATATTTTTGCCAACTATCTTGAACTTTAAAGCTCTTTATTTTGCGTTTCCAATAAATGGAATATAATTTTTACGTTCTCTCATTTAGGGTCTCTAATTCTCTCTCTCGTATTTCTTAACCTTTATTACGAACAGAATCCAGTATGTCATTTGGGAATGTTTCTGAAAAATTAAGCTTTCCAGCTTTGGCTATTTTACAAATTATTGACTCTTCTAAACTTAGTATCGAGTATGTAATCGCGACATTTGTTCTTTTATTACATGGTCGCCTTGTGATAATTGATCCAATTTTCTATTGTACTGTCATTATATACACTTACAATTGATAATCTCACTCACATCAGATACATATTGTAAATTTTCTTTTTAACAAATCCACAAATCCATTAAGATATAATGGACTGTTAAAATGTCCAAGATACTCTGTGCAACATAATAATCTCGCCATATCTCACGACTTCTTCTATTTCTAATAAAATCCTCCCTCTTAGATATGTTCTTCATAACTCTTCATCGGTTCAGCCACAATTGAAATAAAAGATTTCACGTTGATATCTCCCATCGAAATTTCGGGAAATACTTACAGCATAAATCATCATTTCACGTATTTTATCATGCTCTTTCCATCCAGGATATGTATATGAAATATATGCAATCCCTTCTTCTGTAAGATTTTCGTTACATATTTTTCAGAATTCTCCTTTTACAACCCTAGGAACTCCATGAAAATACACCATGAACAATAATATAATCAAATTTTCTCCAAAAATCCCTCATTTTATATCCAAAATATCAATTAATTTAATATTTTGTAATCCAATCAATAACTCTCATTTCCTACTTGTTCTGCTGTCAAATCAACTCCAATAAATTCAGCTCAGGATTATAAAATGCCTGTGATATAATATTTCCTCCAAATGATGACCCTAACTCCAAGACTCTAGCTTTCTTAATCTTTTGATGTTAATCCATACAAACGTCCATATAGCTTCTAGTAATGCTGGAGCTGTATAATGAAAACGGGTCTGATTTATAAAGCAGTTCGTTATAGGTATTTTATTTTCCATAATTTTGTATAAGAATTTTGAGACATTATTTATAATTTTATAAATGTAATTCAAAAATATTCTTAAAATATCTCCTTTCATTATTTTAAGAATCTAATTTTATTTAACTTTTTTATTTCGATATACTTGATATTCATGCAGTTACTATTCAAAACATTTCCTCAAATTCATGTCTCGATATTTTCATCCGATTTTTCCTGACTATGCAAACTTTCTCGTATGATAGACAGTTTCATAGTGGCAAGCCTGCTACTCACTAATTCCGGACATCCTCAATACTGCTCATGATCGGTCCTTGAAAAAAAGCACTCCACCGTATTTCATTATAATGTCAAGCCTTGCAAAAACAAGCTTTCATTTATTACCCTTTTCTTCTCTCCTCGCCTTCCCAAGGATCAGGAAAATTGATGTAAACTCTGCTATCTCATTTTCTCCAATGAAAATCCATATGGTTTCTGCTCTTTTCCTTACAAACAGAATATTACTCAAATTTCTAGATTTTAGCTCCTGCATCAAGTCTTTTAAACTCAATTCTAAAAGCGATATAATTTCTATCTTTAAATTTTTGTGCATTTTAACGTGTAAAATTTCCACCTTCTACAACCAATTTCTAACATAACATCATTATTGTTTTGAAAAATTCATTCCATTTTCTGCAGTATTCATCAACACCTTTATTATTATACATCAAATACTAGAAATTCAAGTTTCATACATATATTTGTTATAATGGCTCAAAAATATATTTCCAAATTTCCTTTCTTTCTTATAATTTTCACTTTTCTCAGCATTACACTAAGTTCATCATTCACTTTCTTTTATTTTATTTCTTCGTTCCTGTTCAGCTTCTTGCACTCTTTATGTCCATCCAATAATTTCACTCTTATTATTATTTTCCATTTTCTAATTGCTTTCCTTAAACTTTTATTTTTATAATTGTTATATTTTCTTTACAACTCATCCAATATGGTTTCTGTCCAATATTTTATCAATTTCACTATCTCACTCTCTTGTGTCAATATTTTCCAGATCAAATATCCAATAATTTCATCCCGCCTTCTTTTACACTCTACAAATCTAGTTCTCCTTCAGTATCTTTTTACCATTTCTTCTATATTCTGAAAATATTCACCAATAATTGGCTTTTTCCTCATAATACAACGGCTCTGTGATAGAATGCCCTCCAACGTCATCAAGTGTCCTGCACAACAAAAGTTAAAATCTGCTAGCTGATAAAAATCTGTTCTAAGACCTCATTTTACTTCAACTATAATTATCCAATCTTGAGTTTTAAAATTTATCTCTTTTCAATTTGTAGGTAATTAATGAATAATCATCTTTTGAAAAACTTCTTTTCTAAAATAATACCCTCAATTTCGCCAAGTCTCTCCGGCAGACAGTTCAGGAACCAGCACTCATTGATATTCATTATCAATATTTCATCATCTTAAAGACCCTGCACGCGATCTCATTAGGACGCGTACTTCCACACACGATTACTTTCTTTATTTTTATCTATAATTGGTATCCAAATAATATCTGTCTCGTTAGAAATTTTATTATATTTAATTGAATATTTTAAATTCTTGTAAACTTTAACTTTTATTTTCATCAATTCCCAGCCTCTCATATCTTTCCTTGTCCCGAATACTTTTGACCATTATTTCGTAGCACAATTTCATCGTCTTATAAGCCATCCAAATTTTAAATACGACTTCACTTCTTCGGTCAGCCTTCCATTTACGATAAATAATTGACCATTTTGAGTGTCAAAATAATACAAACTTGGCCAAACTTCAGTTTCCACAACCATTGTCTATTTTATTTTATAAACTATTGCATCATCAAGTGGAAAATAAAATATTTTTACATTTTTATCTTTCAGAATATATTTTACTAACTGCAGAAAATCCAGTATCCGTCATCAGTAACAGAAAGTATTACCTTTTGATTTTTCTCACCTTTCCTGGCTTGCACATATCAATTAATTTCTTTTGATAAATTAAATTCTCCAATCGACGAGAAATGGACAAGTGTTGCTTTTTCCATTATTGTTTAGGAAATTGTTATTTTCCATTTCTGCAAACAGACGTGTTTTATTTATAGTATTGAAAATTGATAAAATCATTGGTTATAAAATACAAAAGAACTCTTAATAAATTATATAAAATCATATTCTTCCTATCTGTAAATTTTATATTTTATGCAAAAGACTATCTCTTAATGATTTTTCATTTAGAAATAGCTCTTTCCATTAGTTTGTGAAGGCTAAAATTATCTTCCTTCTGCTACGCTGTCAGCTAATTCTTTACCTACTTTAAACTTCTAACACAACTTTTGCAGGTATTTTAATTTCTTTTTAGTTTGCGGATTAATTCCTGTTCTTGTCGCTTCTTTCTTTACTTCAAATGTTCCCATCCAACAAATTGAACTGAACCCTCCATTTAATAAAGTCTTAACTGTTTCTAAAATTGGTTTACCAATTCCTTCAGATCTAGTTTCTCCAGTTGCTTTGGTGTGTAAGATTCACAAATTCTGACATATTAATCAAACCTCCAATCTTCTTGCAAATCACTAGACTATTATACACTATTTTAAATATTTGTCTCAGTATAAATTCTCATCTATTTTACATTTCTAGTGGATTTTCTAATTTTAAAAATACAAATTGCACTACCTCTTTATACTTATTATATATATGGATAAAATAAGTTTTGTGTTTTGAATTAAATTTATATTATCGCATAATAATTTTTATATACAGATTAAGCTATCTCGAACAATTAATTTTTCTAAAACTTATTTACTATAAATATAATTTAAAACTAAAAATTGATGTTATTTTTAACTCAATATTGTTAATCTCATTATATCCAAAATTTCATTTTTACCTCCTCAATATTTTGTAGTTGTACTGCACCCCAATCGTGTTATCCGCTTTTTAGGGACTCTTCTTGTAGAGTCAATTTCGTCCTTCAAAACATTTTCACACCCCTTCCAATTCTAACATTTTTCTGCCTCTTTTTGCAACAAGTTCCTTTGTATCGTCTATCGCCCTTTCCTTCGTGATCCGCCAATCACACAAAAATATTTTTACATCTCGCACTTTGGAAAAACAACTGTCCCAATATCGCGTCCATCCGTACTAACATTTTTGATTCTGGTACTCTTTTCTGTAAATCCACCACCATCCTCAATACGAACTCACGTATCGCCGCAGAATATCAGATACATTTTCCGAAACAACAGGCTTTCTAATTTCCCTGCTCACATCAATATCATCCAAATAAAAGCCATTTTCTTTAATATCATTGTTCAAATTATCCAGCATTTTTATAATTTTGTCTTAACCACCCAAAATCCCATCATTTAAAGCCTTTAACGTAACAAGCGCGTATCAGTGCTGTATCACGATAAACAAGCCCGCATCCTCAGCAATCAATTTTGCGATAGTGCTTTTCCCACTCCAGCAGGACCATCAATAGCACTATCATATTTTCTCCTTACTTTTCTATCTATTATTTTTATTCCATCTATACATTTAATTATTTTAAAATTGCAAAATTTTGACTATTTCACAAAAATAACGAGATTTTTCAACTTTTAAATCAATTAGCTTTTATATTTAAAAACAAGTGACACCTGCAGTTATCTTTTCCTCTGTCAATTTGTTCTAAATTATAATTCTCAGCCTTTTTCACAAATGTCTCTCTCTTTTCGCTCATTCCGTATACCAGCGTGCACCTCTTAGAGTTTTTCTTATATCTTCAAGCAATTTTTCCAAAAACATCCACCAAAATATATTGACACAACTAAACTCATATTTTTCACTGACATCATCTCACCAAATTTCCACTATCACTTCAAAATTAATCATTTATATCATTTTTAGATTTTCTAAAACAAATATCTCGAACTCATCAATATCAACTCCAACAACTTTGTTCACACCTAATCCCAATTAACATTAAAATACCTGAGCCACACTCTCTATATCCAGTAATTTCTTTTACTTTTGCACATATTTTCCAAAACCCACTACTACTAAGTGATGTCGCTCATGTGTACCTGTCCCAAAAAGCAAGACCTGGATCAATTTTCAATTACAATTTCATTATTTTCTCGTTCATACTTATCCCAGCTTGGTTTTATAACAATATTGTCAGTTATGTTTACAGTGTGAAAATATTTTTCCACTCATCTTGCGTCTGTCATTACATTTTAGCTGTATAAATTTCATGCATAAACTCTAGCATCTGAATTCTGAAATTGTTTAAATTATTAAAATAATATTTAATTTTGTATTTGCAACCCTATTAGTCAACAATATATCCAATACTCCAAACCTCATTTTTAGAGAGAATTAGCATTATAATCAAGTACATTTTCAGAAAAATAATCAATAACTTCTATCTGTTTTAATTCCAATTCATCAAACATATTTACTAATTTTTGTCTTCGTTTCTTCTAAATTATCTTGAAAAATAATCTACTTTTACTTTTTATCCATTTCATTTTTATTTTCCTTTTTATATTTCGTCATATCCCATAGTTTGCTATCGTTTAATTGATACTGCTCTGCCAGTCTTTTTCATTTACTTCCAGTTCAATACCATTATTCTTAAATTTTTCTTCACATACAGAGTATCTTGTTGACATTCCATCGCAATCTTTGTATACTTTTCCTTCTATTCATATCCCAGAATGCCATCATGTCCTCCAGTCATCCCTATATCTGAAATATAGGCAGTTCCTCCAGGTAAAACTCTTTCATCTGCAGTCTGTGTATGTGTGTGTGTTCCGTACACTGCTGACACTTTTTCAGCATAGATTCCATCCCATTGCCTGCTTTTTCTGAAGTAGCTTCTCCACTGAAAATCAAGAATAATAATATCTCGTTTCTTCCTTAATCTCTGGTAAAACTTCTCACTGCCAAAATGGGCAAGCAATCGGAGGCATGAATACTTTTGCATTGTGCATTTATAACTGCCACTTTCACTCCATGAACAATTGTATAACCGTTGCCTGGTGCTTCCTTCGTATAATTTATTGGTCTAATCAGATGCTCATTGATATAAGCGTAAATTTCCCTTTTATCAGCTATGATTTCCAAGAGTGATGACATCTGCTCCTCGCTCAAACATTTCCTTTTGCAATCTTTACGTTTATTCCAAATACCGCCAGCTGAATTTCTTCTCCATTTACAATGATAAAGTCATAATTCTGTCTTCGTTTTTCCAAGTATTTAAACAATGTAGTTCTGCCTCGGTTTACCGACAATATCACCAATTATTAAAAATTTCATGTAAAATCATCCTTTGCAGTCTCAAATTTATCTAATATTTATTATACTACATATTATCATATAGTTTTTCTTAATTTATTTTTCTATATTTTAATTTTTTCAATTTGCTTATTTTATTATAAAAGAGCCCTCCCATGAAATAAAAATTATCTCAAAAGATATTTTTAACGGATAAGCTCTCTTTTAATTAGTTTTATTTATTTTGCATATTCCACAGCTCTAGTTTCTCTAATAACCGTAACTTTTATCTGTCCTGGATATTGCATCTTTTTCTTCAATTTCTTTTTGCTACATCTCTAGCAAGTATCGTAGCTTTGTCATCATCAATATTATCTCGGATGAACAATTAATCTTAATTCCCTACCGGCTTGAATCGCATATGAACTTTCAATTCCTTCATAGGCTATTAGCAATTTCTTCCACTGTTCAGACGTTTTAAATAATTTGATAATGTTTCACGTCTTGCTCCTGGTCTTGAGTGCTGAAATAGAATCCGTTGCTTGTACTAATGACAGCTTCTATGCTTAACTGCTCAACTTCATTATGAGTGAGCTCTACAGCATTTATTACAATTTCACTTTCTTTTGAAAAATTTTCTTAAAACTCTCCACCGTCTCATAGGCGTGAGAACCTTCCTGCTCGTGTGAAAAGGCTTTTCCAATATCATGCAAGTAATGCTGCTCTTTAGCAATATCAACATTTGCTCTTATTTCTGCATAAATGTAAAGCTGATGCTATATGGCTACTTCTATAGAATGCTGTAAAATATTTTGCCCCGGAAAAGATGTTTCTGAATTTCAAACGTCCAAATACTTTTAATACTTCACGTGGCAATGTTGGACATTCCCACTTCTAAAAATAGCCTGTTCTGCTTGCACTAGAATGCTTTCGTCCACTCTATGCTGTGCTTTTGCTACAACTTCCTCTATTTTTGTTGGGATGAATACGTCCGTCTGAAATCAATTTTTCAAGCGCAATTTTAGCAACTCTCTTCTTACGCCATCAAAAGAAGACAGTACAACTGCTTTCAGGAGTATCGTCGATTATTAAATCAACTCCTGTTGCGGCTTCAATGGCTCTTATATTTCTTCCTTCACGTCAATAATTCTACCTTTCATTTCTTCATTGGCGCCTGAATAACTGAAATTGTAGAATCAACAACATAATCCGAAAGTCATGCTCCAATTGCAGTTGAAAATAATCCTTTTGAAACTCTGTCTTATCCCTGTCCAAATTATGCTCATAATCTCTTATTAATACAGCTTTGATCATGATCCAGCTCATTTTTCAAGCTGGTTAAAATGATTTTTCCTGTATCTTCCTGTGTCAGTTCCGAAATTCTTTTCCAGTCTTTTTCTTCATTTGCAATCATTTCTTCGAGTTCTTTTCTCTTCGGAACAATTTTTCACGGTATTTCTCATTTTTAGCTTCTCTTTCTTCTCAGCTGTTCCATTTTCGTTTCTAAAGTTTCTTCTGGCAATTCTTTTCTTCTTTTTGTAGCAAGTTCTGATTTCATTTTCTTTTATTTCGTCATCTGCTATCTCATTTAACAATTCTTCTTTTACTTTTAGTGTTTCTTCTTTCTCTAAACGATTCAATTTCTCTTTCAACTTCTTTTTGATGTCTCAAGTCTTCTTTTAGCATCAACGATTTTTAATCCAGTTCGTTCAAATCTCCGTATTTTTCTTAAAAATTGAACTCCCATAAGCTATAAAAAGTTAAAAGAAAAATAACAATCAACAAAATCGCTATTGATATGCTCATTTTTCTCCCTTCTTATCAGCTACATTTGAAATCTTCCAAGTATTATCATCTGTCCATGTTAGTTTATAATAATTGCTTGCTGTGGCAAAATTAACTACCATTAGCTATTTGCCTTATTTTTAGATACGACATTAACATCAGAAAAACAAATGTCAATCCCGAAAGATCGTATTCTTGCATGCTAATAATATTATTTTTTAAATGTAGGTAATTCTTTTAATTTATTATATTCATTTGAACTGGCAAGCTTCCTTTAGCTCGTCTGTAACTTTCATTATTTTGTAGAGCTAATTGCATTAGCTTCAATTTGAGTTACTCTCAGAGGCAGTTAGGCTGGTACAGCTCATAAGAATCAACAAAATAAATAGACATAAATATTTTTCATATTTTCCTCCAAAAACTTCGTCATTTAATTTTAACATACTTTTTCACATATTCAAGTTAGAAAAATAAATTTTTGCTTTTTCTTCCACTTATTTTTCTTATTTCTCCATCTTTTATGCTCGCCACATGTACTGGTCTCGATATTCCCACAGTCCAAATTCATGGTAAATTTTGCATATTATACTGCATTGTTTCCTTCAATCTCTGTCATTTCAATAATTTTTTATTCTTTAACTCGATTACATCTCCATCAAATATAGCATACGCTACACTACTGGTATCTTATGTTTCATTGAGAGTAACACAGGTCCTGCTACTCCCAGTTGTTTCTCTTCAGTTACATCCACATCTTTTCCATAATGATCTGAAGCAAGGGCAATGATCGATTTTTCATTTATCGCACTTCTATAGTGCATCACTATCATGTAACAGCAATGAATGTCCTCCTTTTTCACGCCATTTTGTCATCGTCATTGATTTTTCTATTTTCTGATTTCGTAATAGCATAAAAACTTTCTTATGTCTCATTTTACTTCAGCTTCAAATCCGCCAAGATGAAGTGACACAATTAAAACAGCCTTTTCATTATTTCTTTACACGCTGTTTCATCAGCTCCTCATTTTCTACAACTAGTATTCCCATCTCGTGTAATCTCTTCCAAAAATAAAGTCATAATCATTTTTCCCATTGTTATATGATTCTTTCGCAATTCTCTCAATGTCTTTCTCTATCAGGAAAGCATTTTTATATTATCTATCGCAAGTAATCGCTCTATAAGATAATATGCATGGTCGTAAAATCTTTCAAAAAATTCTATATCTAGTTTTAAGATTGACAAATAATAAAATAACAAATCCTGTTATTTTCCTCACTTACTTTTATATTTTCATCTTATAAGCTCCTTAAAAATTTATCAAAAGAGCATACATAAAATACGCTCTTTCTATCTTAATTACTATTTTCTGATTCCTAATTTTTCGATTAATTATCTGTAATCATCAACGTTTCTATTTTTAATGTAGTTTAATAGTCTTCTTCTTTTTACCAACCATTTTTAATAATCCTACTCTTGAGTGAACATCTTTAGGATGTGTTTTTCAAGTGTGCTGTTAAATGACTGATTCTGTCTGTAAGAAGTGCAACTTGCACTTCAGTAGATCCTGTATCTTGAGCATTTTTCCCATAGCTTCAATAATTTCTTTTTGGTTTAATGCCATTGTATTTCCTCCTAATAATTATTAGTTTAAACCAAGAATATAGCGGCAAACTTATATTCATAGTACTAAATTCAAGTGTTATTTCTATCATATATTCTATGTTTGTAAAGGCTTCCAACTCATTTTTCAAAAATTGCCTATTTTGCAAAACGAAGCTGTTAATGAATCAAAATCACTGGCAACTCAAGTTTTTCCTCAACTTTTTACCATTAGTTTATTTTTAAATTATATGGAAATCCTTCAACTGCAAATCCCACGGGCAATTGCACCACTTTTCATCATAAAGTAGCTGGGAATGTATATCCATTATCCTTCACATAAGTCTGTGCTTTTCCCTAAAGATCAGTCTCGAATTTGTAAAATACTACTACTACGTTGATTTTATTCTTTATTTGCATCATAAAATTTTTTGAACTTCAGGCATCTCTTCCTTACAATGTGGACACCATTCAGCGCACTACGATCATACAGTGTACCATTGTTCATTAATTTTTCGATATCAACAGTTTTATTGCTGTTTAACTCCTTTTCAATTCAAAATTTTGTATTTTCCCTTTGCCATCCACATCAACACTAAATTCTTTGAACTCCACAAGATACTGCAAATAGTAGAAGCAAACGACATCATTAAAATTATCATTTTGTACTCTTTCTCCTCTTTCTTAAATTTTTTATTGCTTAAAAACAATATTTTATCGTACAATTATACACTACATAATTTATTAGAATTTTCTGTCATATTTATACTTATCTAATCCAAGTGTTAAAATTAGATAAGTTTCTAAATCTCCAATCTAGAAACCCAGTTATTTTCCTGTTTTTTCCAATATTACATCTATTGTCACTATAGGATAGTTTATTTTCTTTTAATTTTTCTCATTGAAAATTTAGTTGCTTCCTGAACAACTATCTTTATCACTCTCTGCTTTTGAAGCTATATTTGAAGATTTATATTTTTCAGTAATCATATTATGAAAATTCATTTCCAAAAAGTGCTGTAATCAGGGTACTTTTATAGTAACATTTACTGTAGCTCGTTTTATCTTTTATCTCAACTTTGTTTATTTTGTAGGTAATTTTTAAATCCTTCAAGCACAATCCCAATTTCGGAGTAGTTCATCGATGATCCCATTTTTATCTTGTTCATGTCTCCAGACTGAATAATTTTCATCTGTGTTCAAACATTCTTTTAGCATGACAGCATCTCTTTCCACAACTGATAGTCAGTAGAATCATGCTTAACAATAGTAAGACATATTTTTCATAGTCTCTTCCTCTAATTTCATTTAGCTAAGCATCAAAAATTTCTCCAAGTCATAGCCATTTCCTTAGCAACTTTAAAATAAAATGTTTATATTATAATAATAAACCCTAAGTTGTAAAAGCTGTTGTATTAAGTTTTGCGCAGCCTCTGAGATTTAGAATCCGTACCATTTTTATCAGTTTCCTGGATAGTGAAAGGCTCAAATCAACCATTGAATAATCATCTCCGCTATTTTGCAAGTCTTCTCAAGTATAGCTTCCTTGCTTTGTTTTACCTGATCTTTCTTCAGCTTTTGCAGGATTTTTCTCTCTTTTCCATATCTTCCAGAATATAAGCAAGTTTATATCCAGCTGAAATTGAACCTAGCAAATATGCCTTGTTATAAATATTTTCTTTTTATTTCCTTTTGAGTTTCATATAAACGTCCCAGATAATTCATTGCATCAATATCGTTTGTAGCTGACTCTTGATAAAATTCTTCAGCTTTTTGCAAAAATCTTTTAAATTTTTCGTAGATAAACCCTTTGTATCCTAAAATTAAGAACTTCATCGGAATTTGTATCTTCCAGTATTTTTAATGCAAGATCATGGTTCTTTTCGCCTTTTTACAAGCCTGAGATGCAAGCTCAAATGTCTGCTAAGATAATATTTATTTTGTGAAAATATCTGATTATAAATTTGGACATGCTCTTCTTCCTTATCGTCATTTTCCAAAAGTTTTGCTTTTTGCATACAGTGCTAGTGAATAATTTTCAGACAGAAAAATCCTTTTAGATGTCGTATGCTTTTTCAGGATTTGAAACTTTTCTAAAACTAATGTTCCTAGCTCCTCTTCGATCTGAAATGTTCCATCATTTAACTTTTATTTAATTCTTCTATACGTTTTATAAAAATTCATCAGATTTTTATTATATTCATAGGAATAAAGAGCATAAATTTCTCCAGCATCTTTCCTAAATATTCCTGTGCTTTTGTAAACTCCAGCTTATTTTTCATAAATATTTCCAATCACTATAATACGCTTTTATATTCCCTGCTTTTGTAGCACTTTCGAGTAAATCTAGAATTTGAGTTTCATCTCCGTTAGTCTGTCTGCAGTAAAAGTGCCATGATAATATTCGGCAATGCCCTTTACTTTTTCATGTATCTATTAAAACATAGTTCCATTTTCAGCAAGATAGTGATAGGCAAGTCCGTAAACATCTTCATTTCCTAGCTTTTGCTGATTCATTTATATTTTTCATTATATATTCATAATCCTCAAGATTTCAATAAGTCCTCTTTTCAAAAGTGCATCATAACCTGTATCTAGTTTTTGAACATACGACTAAAAGCAATGATGCAAATCATATATATATATCCATTTTTCATATTTTTATCACATTTCCTATTCGTAAAAATTGTTCCCCACTTTTTGCTTCAATCTTAGACAAATTCAGACATACTATTGATTGTTTATACTATTATCTATAGTAGTTCCAATCTTTTACCTCATCATTTATAATTACTCAATTTTGTTTTCTTTTCAGTAGCTGTCAAAGCATTCCTTGTGATAATTCACCTTTTTAACTCAACTGGTTTAGATTTCAATACAGCCTGTGCTTTTTTCCCAACTAATTCCTGCTCATTTCGGATACCATTTTTGCAATTCCGTAAATAATCTGTCTCTTCTCTTTTCCCTGTATTTACAATGAATTTTAACAATTTATCTGCATTTTTCAATTTTCTCTACTTTTTCAATTTTGAACAACTTTTTATTTCAATTTTATTAAAATCATCTATTGTAATTGGATTTTCAATTTTCAAAGTTTTCTCATTGTAGTCTAGGCTCTTCTTCCAGCTCAATTCTTGGAAATAATGGAACTGCTTTCATTCAATATTATTTCCAGCAGGATAACTTTTTCCATTCTTTTTATATCGTCCAGATGTAATTTTTGTCACATCTTTGTCAAGTCCTAGCTGATTTATCATTTTTTGTGCAGTTTCTGGCATAAATGGCGAAATCAAACACTGCAATTTGTAAAAGTGAATCGACTAAAGTTGTACATAACAGTTGATAGCCTGTCTTTTGGCTTTCATCCTTTGAAAGTTTCAAGGCTCACATTCATCAATGTATTTATTCATTCTTGAAATAAATTTCCAAATGTCCTTTAATGCCTCAGAAAAATTGATAATGTATTTATATGCTTATCTAAAATCAATCAATGTATTTTTCCATAATTCCTTAATTTCGATATCAAAAACTTTCTTCAACTTCATTTAATACAACTTCTGAATTAAAAATATTTTTGCATTCCAATCGTTCTATTAAGTAAATTTTCCCAAGTCGTTTGCCAAATCGGCATTTTATTCTCTGAACCATTGCCTTTTTAGAATAATCAGCATCCTGACCCAAAAGTCGCCTCTCTCATCAGATAGTATCTAAAAGCATCAAGTCCGTATTTTTCAACTTCTTCCTCTGGATTAACAACATTTCCAAGTGATTTTGACATTTTTCACCTTCCACAGTCCACCAGCCATGCTGCCGCAATCGTATCAGGGAAGCTTTATTCCAGCTGACATCAGCATCGCATGGCCAGATTATAGCATGGAATCTCAAAAATATCCTTCCCAACAACATGAGTTTACAGTTCCATTGGTCCAGAACTTATCAAACTGCTCTGTATCAGTTGAAAATCCTGCTCCTGTCAGATAAATATTCAAAGCGTCAAACCATACATAAATTATATGTCCTTCTTCAAGCTCTAATGGTATTCCCCAGTCAAATGTAGTTCTTGAAATTGATAAATCTTGAAGCCCTTGCTTTTATAAAAGGCAATTACTTCATTTTTCTTACCTTCAGGCTTTTTCATAAAATCAGGATTTTTCAATATGTTCCAATAACGCATTTTCATATTTGGATAATTTATACGAAGTTTCTTTTTACATCAATAACTTCTTTTCCCATATATTTTCCATCAACAAGCTGATTTTTCAGGAACAAAAAGTTTCTTCAGAAACACTATATTTACCAACATACTCTCCTCTGTAAATATCTCCCTTGTCATGCACCCTCTTTTATTATTTCTCTTACAGTTTTTCAAAATGTCTTTTCCTGCGTACGTTCTTAAAAATCTGTATTTGAAATATTTAACTTTTTCCCATAAAGTTGTGAAATTAAAGAGACATTTTATCTACCCATTGCTGTGGCGTAAATCCATTTTTCAGCTACTTCCTGAATTTTTCTGTCATGTTCATCGACTCCAGTCATAAAGCCAACTTCTTTCCCCAGTTAACCTTTTGTATCTGGATACAACATCACAAATTATTGTTGTATACGCTGTTCCACGTGTGGTGCCGCATTAGGATAATAAATTGGCGTTGTTATGTAAAAATACGTTTTGACATATTTTTCCTCCTTCTGATTTTATAATTTATTTATGTCTGTAGTTTTAATTTTTAAAGTCATTTTTATGTAAAACTTTCTTCTTTAAATTCAATATTTCTTTATTTTTATTATATTTTTATTATAAATTTCAAATGCCTTATTTCCAGCTTCATGTATCTTTTTCCTTTTACTAATTTTATTGAACTCTTCTAAAGAAGTTTCCTGTGTCAAAGTAAAATGGCTCTGCAACGTAATGAACGCACTTTTGCAAAAGGTATTGGTATTTCAAGTTATCCCACATATTTCTTTAAAAATCCATTTTTACTGCAATAGGAACTAACTGGAACGATTGGCATTCCTGTTTTTCTGTGCTATAAAAATTGCACCTGCCTTTTGGCTCAAAAATAGGTCCTCTTGGTCCCATCAATCGCAATTCAAGTGTATAATCTTTTTTGGCATATTTCATAGCTTCCTTTTAAACTTTTTATAGTTATCTCTATTCGATGAACCTCGAATAAGTTCATTTTCCTCTCTTTAAGTAAGTTCTGCCAATATCTCACCATCTTTTGACGCACTTACAATAGAAGCTTTTTCTCAATAATTCGTGTAGCATTACATACTGTAAAAATTTTTCTATGCCAAAAACGATAATATTTCGACTACTCATTTTCTACTCCATCTGCATAAAAATATTCCTTTCGTGTCATAAAACTGAGTATTCTATACACAATGTGAAGAATTGCACCTAAAAAGTTTATATTTATTCATTTTTCTCCATTATTTTTTAAATTATCACCCCAAAACTCTTAATCAAATCAAATAGTTAACTAAAATTAATAAAATATTTCAATTTACTAACTTTTTCAATATTAAAATTTGCATATATTTAAAATTTATGTTATATTTGCATTTTAAAATGTTTCACTATATCATAAATCTTATTTTCTATAACTTCAGTTAGTCTCATTTTTTCTATAATTATCATCAAGTCTTGTACAAAAGCATAGTTGCATAACCAAATAAAAAATACCATATTTTTATTTATAGACATTTTTTAGCCTCTTCTTCCTCCAAATGCGGGGAAAAACTTTCCAGCAGATTTTCTTTTGTCAGAAGTTCTCATGTCACTTCGTAAAGTTTTTCAAATCTTTCTGTTGTATCATAGAAAAAAATTGTCCTAAATAATTCCTTTTTCTTCTCTAGCAAATATCACAAAACCAATTGCTCCGCTCAATATTTTTCTTTCAGCATAATTTCCATATAAATATAATTTTTCTTACACATTTCATAATTTCTTCCTTTAATTCATCTACTGTATTAAAGTTAAAAGTAAATAGGCGCTGTAGAACACTTTCAGATAATTTGCTATTTTTCCTGACACTTACATTTTGAAAAGCCCCTTCTTTTTTCATTAACTCATATCCAGCCTCAACCACCACTTCTTTTGTAAATTTAAGCCTAGGCATTATTTTCTCCTTTTAAGATTTATATTTATTCTATCCATTAAATTTTTTCATAAATACAAAATTTCCAGCCATCATGATTTTCTTCTGTCAAAAGTTATCCATTTATCCAAATCTATCTTTTGGAAAATAAGCATCTGCCTCAGTATCAGAAAAATCAACATGGCTCATATAAATCCTTTTTTACAATTCCCATTTCAAGAGATTTTTGTAAATCTCCCTCCATCAATAATAAAAATTTCTTCTGTAAAATCTTTTATACTTTTCGATAACTTTTTGAAAATCATCATAAAACTCCAGCTTTGTAGTTTCATTTTCATATCTATCTTCTTTAACTTTCTCATCTGTTTCCAAAAATTTCCCTAGATAAAACTATATTTGTTCGATTCGGTAAAGCCCTACCTATGCTTTTTATAAGTATTTCTTCCCATAATAACAGTCTTTCCTGTCGTTATTTTCTTAAAAGTTTCAAATCTTCAGGAATATGCCACAAAAAGCTGGATTATTTTTCCAATTTTCATTATTTTTTCCCAACAGCGACTATTAAGCTAAACACAAACATCACCTTTTCTGTTGATCTTATTTTTATACTAAACTACTCTAAAATCCAAATAAAAATTTAATTTGATCTCCACTTAGGGTTTTTAAAGAAGTTTTGAAGATAAATTTTCTGATTAAAACCGCAACTTCAAATTTAATTACAGGATGGCTTTTCATAATCTTCTAACGTAATATCCTCGAATGTCAATTCATTAAATGGCTTATCTGCAATATTAATTTTTGGCAAGTTTTAACGGCTCTCTTGTCAGTTGTCTCCCTTTAGTCCTTCAATATGATTTTCATAAATGTGAGCATCAATTATTGTGTGAGCAAATTCTCCAACTTCATATCCACATTCTTTTGCAATCATCATTGTAAGTAATGAGTAACAAGCTAGATTAAACAGTATCCCAAGTGTAATATCTCCAGCTTCTTTGAGTCAAATGGCAGTTAAGTTTATTACCAAGAACATTAAACGCAAAAAGTATAATGGCATGGTGGCAATTTTACTAATTGTTGCATTTCCTGGATTCAAGCTAAAACTATCATTCTTCTTCCATTTTTGTGATTAGGATTTGTTTCATTTCCTTCAGAGTGTCAATAATATACTGAATCTGGTCAAATCAAGCTGTCCATTTTTCTTTCTCTAGTCACCCAAGGATTATTCTCATCAGCAAAAACTTCTCCATCTAACGAAATTTCAGGCACAGGATATCTTCTCCAGAATCTTCCATAAGCTGTTTCGAGTCTTCCTTCCTCATCTGCCCAGGCATCCCATATTTTTCGTCTTTTTCGCATTTTTAATATGCTCTTCTCCTGATAAATACCAGAACAGCTCGTGCAACATCGAATTAAAATACATGTTGTCAAAAAGTGGATAACCCTTTGCTCAAATCCACTTTATACGAATAAGCAAAAGTAGAAATTGTATCAACTCCTGTCCTGTTTTCCTTTTTATTCCATTGTCAGCACATACTTAACCATATCCAGATATTGTTTCATTTTCTCTCCAATTTATTTTTCTAATTTTTAATTTTATAAGACTTAATATATTCAAAATTATTCTGTCTCAAAGCTCTCAAACAGCACAATCGCCACAGCATTGACAAATTCAGCGAACGTCCAAGCGGAAGCATTGAATCGTAATATTGTTTTCCTGTATTTATTTAATATTTCTTCAGGTATCCCACGTGATCTCAGGTCCAAACATTATATAATCGTTGTCACTAAATTTACATCTGTGTATCTTTGTTTTGTTTTTGTTGTTGCAAAAATAGATTTTTGCATTAGCTGTTTTCGATGTTTTCCTGCCAGAAGTGTTCCCAATTTTCCCATACGAAAAAGCTGTACAGTCTTTCCAGTAGTCCAGCTCCCTGCACGCTTATTTTCTTATCATCCAGTTCAAAAGCCAAGAGGTTTTATTAAATGTAATTTTGTGTTTGTTAAGACGCAAGTTCTTCCTATATTTCCTGTATTTACGTGAATTTCTGGATTTAATAGAACTATGTTCATTTTATCTACCATTCTTTCTATTTAAGTTTTATTTTACCATACAAATCTATTTATTTCATCAATTTTTGTAATCTTCCAGTTTTATTCGATTAGAAGTAATTTTTATTTAATGGTAATGTTATCTCCTCTATCAAAACCACCAAATCCTATTTTTGGAATTAATAGTGAGTAATTGCTATGGCAAGTGCATCTGCTAAGCATCATCAGGCTTTGGAATTTCTTCCAATTTTAATATTAATTTTACCATTTCTGAATTTGTTTTCAGCTCTACCATAACTTGCAATTCCCATTTTTACTTGAAGCGGAGTGTAACTGTATAAATTCAGCTTATTTTTCTGCCCTGCTAAAGTTATGACTCCACGAGCCTGTCCTACTTTTTGATACTGTCTTCTGATTTTTAAAGAAAATAAGTCTTCAATAGCCATATCTGTCGGCTTCCAAAGTTTTATATAGTATTTTTCCAGTCCATCATAAATTTTCCAGCCTTACTGGCATATCCTCATCTTTATCCGTAAAAATACAGCTTTCATAATCAAGTGGCGCATATTTTCCATTTTCATAATCTACAATGGCGTATCCCACTATTGCTGTACTAGGATCTATCCCCAAAATCTCATATTTCTCCTATTTATTTACTTTTATATATATTATATCACACCTCAAAGTTGCTGTATGCAAGATTTCATCGTATACGCTATTCAAAAAATATTTTGTATATAATTTTGAGCATAATCAACATAGCTTTTCAAAGTCAATATCATCATAATTAGTCAAATTCTTTTACATTTGTTTCAACTTTTTCTTACTTGTATAAATTAGCTGTTTATATCTCCAAAAACCATATTTTTCATAATACTTTTTCCTGCTTTTGCATAACTGCCTTTATGTCAGTCCTGTCTTTGCAAAATATAGCTCGATATTTTCTAAATTTATGCACAGCACTTCATTACTTTCAAACTCATTTGTCCCATTTTTCATCACAAGCATAGATATCTTCATAAACAGAGGCGTATATAAAGAATATGTCTGGATTTTTGCATCTTCTCCACAGCCATCTGAGATTTCTCCCAAAATACAATTTTTAAAACTTCTGATATCCAAACATGATTTCTTGGCATAATTAACTTGCTGTAGTAAATATTCATTCGGTTCCTGTAACTTCATTGCTTATTTTATATATAATGAACTTTTTATTTTTCAAAGAAGTTATCGACATCTGTTATATCGAAAAATATTTTTATATTGATCATCTATTTTCATTTTATTTTATGCAGAATTTTATCATTTATATTTGTTATGAAAAATATCATTTTCCGAAAACTGCAACCATTTCTATATTCTCTTTTGCAAAAATTCTTTTTCATCCGTTTTACAATATTTGTTTCTATATCTGTTTAGCACTGCAAATGATGAATTTAAAAGCATGTCTTTGGTATATTATTTTATCCTTTTTCAAGAAAAAGTTTTGCATTTCAAGTAGCCATTTCATACAGGTAATCTTTTCTGAATTGATAATTTATATACCTGCAGATAATTGTCATAATCATCCATATTTACTTTTTGAATAGTTTATCCAGGCTGGCTGAATTTAGAAGAGCCATTATCTAAAAGCTAAAAGTTATCAGTTTATCATTACTATAATTCAAATATTTTATTTTCTTTTTAAGCTTCATATTATCTGTAACTTCCATCTGTAATTATATTTAAAAAGATTTTCCTTTTCATCCCAGTTGCTTTTTCTTTTATTATAAAATTGTACATCTTTTTCTGTTGCCAGTACATCCTGCAGAGCAATAGTCAATCACTTGTCCACAATTTCATCATATATATATAATTACGTAATTAAATTGGCAAAACCTGTTCCTCAATATTATCTCCCACAATTAAACTCAAACCTCTTTACACCTAGATTTCAAAGTTATATTCATAAGCCAAATCATATGAGTAAAACTCGTGGTTTTCATTCTTATACTCATCCTTTTGGCATATTTCTTATTATTTTTATTTCACTATTTAATTTATTCCTGTTTACATTTGAATTTCCTGTATTTTAAAAGGTTATTAATCACAATATCATCAAATCCGTGTCCGCATACGAAATTAATACATTTTTAGAAATTATACTAAAAAAGTTTTTCTGACGATTAAAATTATCCGAATCAATAATCAATATTTTTGTCATCATTTAATCCTTTTAAGACAATACAGAAGTAATTTGGAAAAACTTCAATATCAAATACATATTTATTTGACTTCTTCATATCATTATCACCACTTTTCAGTTCTGAAAGTTACAAAAAGTATTTATCTCTTTTTCAAAACTAAATTCTATCTCCCCTAATATTTACAATTTTCACAATTCCCTTAAATCTCTTACATTTGTATTCTTATTTCTCACATATATCTTTAAATTTCTGATTTTCTCTACATTTGCTCTCTTTACTGATTTCTTTGCTTATATTTTCAAATTTTTAAACGTTCAATTAACTGTCATCCCATTTTTCAGCTTTCCATACTTCTCATTTGAAACATTTATCCCAAAATAATCCAGCACATACTCTATTTTCACAAAACAGACTATTTCCCTGAATTTTTCAGCCCTTATAGTGACATCATTCTTTGTAGCCCATAAAAGACTCATTTTCTTTTTTCCTCGATAAGATTTCTTCAATTTTCACCTCAGCTTCAGCCTTTTCCAGCAATCGCATCTTCAATGTCAAATCTTCTCAATTTTTAGTTCTCACAAGTCTTGTCATTGTGGCAAAACTCCCAATTTTTCTCCAATATCGTAAACTAATGAACGGATATAAGTTCCACTGCTGACTTTTTGCATAAAAATGAAATTTTAATATTTTGAGCATTTTTCTGAATTTTCTCTGGACGCACTACCTTTTATTTCTAATTTCTGATATTTCTACATCCCTTTCGGCTCTTTCCACTTCAATCCCTTTTCTTGCCAATCATAAAGCTTCTTACCCTTCAACCTTTTATTGCGAATACATTGGCGGAATCTGCTTTTATTTTTGCCTTAAAACTGTTTTACAGCCTTATTATTTCAGAATCACTTATATTAATTTCAGAGTCATATTTTTCAACAACTGTCCCTTCCGAATCATAAGTGTCTGTCTTAGTAGCCAAGTCCATTTCCACATAATATTCCTTGTCTCATTAAAAGCTATCAGAAAATTTTGTAGCATCATTAATCATAACAATCATAAGTCCCCAGCCATTGGGTCAAGGGTTCCATGCACGTCCAACTTTTCTTAGCCCTTTATCACTCTTTTTCAGATGATTTATCGCCCCAAACGAACTTATCCCCTTGCTTTTTATTTAAAAGTATCAGTCCATCCTTTGTAAAATTCTTTCCATTTTACTCCTTCCTATACCCGCCATACTGCTTGATTATCATATTTGAACTAGCTTTAACACAGAGTTTCTTAGCCGTTTATAAAAAGTAACCTTTTTCAGCCTTTACCTCGTCAAACCTTTCACACACTTCCAAATCTTCTATGAACTGTGCCCTTTCAATCTGCTAATATCTTTCATTATAAAACACTGAAGTTTACTTCGTAATTTATTTCCAAAAGCTCCGCATATCAAAGTTGCATGTTCCTAAGTGTTGATATTTTCATCGACAATAACATTTTTACTGTGTAAAAATCCCGCTGTATAACGGTAAAATCTCCCAAATGCCTGCTTCAATTAATTCCGCAAAATAAGTTTCTGCTATCCAGTAAGGGCATTTTCTTATCCGGCACTCCTGTAACCATTATCTTTATCTTTCACTCCCAGAAAGAGCTGCCACTTTTCAGTGTGAAATCAAATCATAATCAGGTACAAAATATGGACTTTTGAAATCAGCACTTCCTCTTTTCGCCAGTTGCAATCATTTTTAGAATACAGATATTTCAAAGTGGTCCATTCGGTCGTCAGCCCGCTCGAAGAAACCTGCATCAGATATTCCAGTTTTTTCTTGCTTATCTATTGGCTTTTGCTCTTCAGTTCGTGAACTGCCTCTATATCCTCAATAAAAATCGTCTTTCCACCGCTGTTTAGCCAATCTGTAACAAAAATTGCAGATACTGTCCAATTATTTCTCCTGTAATCCGAATATTTGTATCCCTCCAGCTGTCAAACCTCTTTTCCGCGTCTGTATGTTCCTGCCCTACATTCATACCGCCGAGTATGCACTATATTATTATCGATTAACGCTATTTTTCCTATGATTCCTGATAATTCATCTTGAAATATTTAACATCTAAAAACCATCTTATCTCAATTCCAGCGTTTTCTAAGTTCCTTTTTATATTTTCTAGGCAATTTCCAAGTTCCCCACTCCGTCAAAAAGCAGTTTTATTTTAACTCCTTCCTTAGCCTTTTCAAAAGTGCATTTTTATTCTTTCCCCCAAGTTCATCAGCTCTCCAAATAAAATATTCCATATAAATTGTACTTTTTGTATTTCTCTATATCAGCAAAGTAATCGAATCAATGCTCTTTTCCCATAAAATAACAATTTATACGAATCATTATTTGTCAGTCCCTTCAGCCCTCTATACAGCATTTTTCACAAGTTCACTTTTGCTGACTCGCCCTAAATTAATATTTTTCTATCATTGTATCAATCTGATTCCGTATTGTAGCTTTTATTTCTGTTTCAGTCATTTTTATCTGTGTTTCCATCTACATTTTCCAGACGATTATAATAGTCCTGTGATCTAAAAATATCCGACACATCCTCGCTGCATAAAATTAAAAATCCTTGAATACAGCTTTTTTCCTCTTTTCATCTTCTTAGAAATTATCTTATTCCTTCTCCAGTTAATCCCAAACAAGATACGAAACCGCTCCACCAAAGCTGAAACGTAAAAATCGTAAAATCCAGGCAAGCATCGCATTTCGGCGATTTATCCGACAACAGCACCGATACTCGCAATACAATAATTATCAGATAATGCAGCCTTTCAAACGGAATTATCCAAGCTTGAAAATAATTATAGCCAGTCCATGCAGCATATTATCCTCCCTCATTTTTTATTTGATTAAATTAATCTATCTTTTTAGCATTATATCTATAATTTTATCACTTTTAACAAAGATTTTCAATCATTCTTATTTGAGACAAATTCTAAAAACGTGACATAACGAATTATAAAATTAAAAGTACTGTACATTACGTATACAGTTCATAATTTATTTAAATTAGTTAATTTCTTATGTTAAAAATTTAAATTCCAGCTGTTTTTCCATTTCCTTTCCATTCTTTCATGATTACTGTTGCCATAGATCAAAATCTTTCATAAAATCATACGGATCTTCGTATTTTTCAAGAGGTGTTATGTCTATCAATTCTTTTTGGTGCTACTTCATGGTCTATTTCTAAATCTATTCCATGATATAATGCTATTTTTTGGCATATATTATGACATATACATGCAAGTAAAATTCATAATTTGGATTGTTATCATTTTGAAAAATTTTCTTGCCACCTTCTGTTCCATCATCCCGTCTATCGCTTTTTCATTCCATCAATATCTTTATCTGCCAGAGCACCTAAAAATTCATAGTGCAGTTCCCCATATTTATAATAACTGTCTTTTCAATGGATTTTTCAAATATGCGGCACATCTTTTCTTTACTTCTTCAAAATCTCCTCTTATTGCATGAAGAATTACACGTATTAAGAAAAATGTTCCATAATCATTTTTAAATAGCCGTATTTACTTTTTTACTATCATAATCATCAGGCATTATCATATCAATATTATTTTTGAAAAATGTTATAAAATCTGGATTATTAGACATAAACATTTCAAACATTTGAGTTGGGTGAGTAACAAGCATACTTGACCTACTGGTTGATAGTATTCTCAATTTTTCCACCTATATAACAATTTTAATCTGTGTTTTTCAATATTTTTCTATTAATAAATGGATGATAATTGTACCACAAACCTCGTATAGAAAGCTCTTTCACATACAGCCAAACTGATCACCTATTTTGTATGTAATTCTAAAGGTTCTTTCTATCTTCTTTGATCTGTTTTCTTATTCTTTCCATATACCCTCTCGATATAATCTTCCTGCTACTATGCTTCATAGTATTCCTTTCTCATTAATTATTTATTTTGTATTTCTATTAGGTATAATACTCTTATTACTCATTATAGCAACATGTCATCCATCCCTGTGTGTGCTTAGTATAGCTTTTCTAATTTTCATATCGGGATTTCTGTAATAGATTACTCTCATTTCATTAGTCTTTTCTACTTTTCGATAGGATTGCCTAATACACTAGTACTTACAACCTATGGTTAGATTCGATGATTTCTTTTCTGTCATACTCCGACGGGAGCCCCTCTGTTCAGCTACGACTGCTTTGACGACTGCAAGGAGGTTTGGAAGTGGACAAATAAAGACGAAATCTGACCATGGTGTTGCGTAGCAAATCTTGCCATACTTTAATTCTCAGGACAAACCTCTACTGCAAGATAAGGATTTGCGTGCTAGGCAATCACGAAATAAAGATAACTTCAAGTTTCCTCAAAGTCATCGTTTCATTTAAAAATTATTCTCCAAAATAAGCTATTGCTTCAATTTCCACCAAAACTCCTTTTGGCAATTTGTCTCACCGCAAAAGGCTGATCTTGCTGGATATGGTTCAGTAAAAGTATTCTGCATAAATGTTGCTTTACTGCTCCGGAGTCGTTGATGTTGTCCTAATCAATACAGTTGTTTTTATAACGTTTTTGTGCTGTTAATCCGTTGTTTTTCTAAGATTGCCTTCAAGTTTTCAAGAACTTGTCTTGCCTGCTCTTCACTGTAACAGCCTCAATTTGCTGATTTTCGTGAGTTTATTGCGATTTGTCCTGCGATGTACAAAAAGTCGCCTGCTTTTTCTAAAAGGCTGAATATGGTCCAACTGCTTCTGGTATTTTTCATTTCTTCCTCCTAATTTTCTGTATAAATTTTACAATTTTATTCTATCATATCAATATCAAAAAGATTTTTCTTTCACTTTGCCCACTATTCCCAAAAATTACTATTCTCAGCGAATATCCAAAGTTTATACTGTATCTCCAGCTCTCCCGGAACTTTTGGCAAATCCAAAGTAAAAGCGGAATTGACAAGTTGCTTTTCACTCCAAGCCCAAATTTTATAGCTTTCCTTTTCTTCAGTTTCCGAGGCTGCTTAGGCTAGAAATGTTTGTCTCGAGTAAGTTGTTGTATCTAAATATACAAGTTTTGACACATTATATTGAGCTTTCTCAAAGGCTTCCAATAAAAATACTGTTTCCATCGAATTTTATCTGCTGGCATTCCAGCAAATTCCAATGAATTGTCAGCTGTTCAGGCTCCTCCCATTTTAGGTCTGTAAGTTTCTGGAACACGGCTTCCGTCTGTTGTCAAATAAGACATTCTCTTGGAGTAATTGTTATCTCCAATCGAATATTAATTTCTCCACCTGCGCGTACGAGATTAAAGTTAGCCTCTTTTGAGGTTTGCCAGAAAGTATAATTTGAGAAAAAGTAAATACAGCTCGTTGCAAAATTAAGGCTGTGTCTTGTATCATAATTTAGCTTTAGCTTCATAATATGGAGACTTTTCTTACATTTTCAGCATTATTCTGATGTTTTGTCACATCTGAAATCTGATAGCCTCCGCAATTGAGAATAACAGATATATATACATTTCCAAATCCAATTCCTGCTCCAATTTTAAAATCTTTCTGTTTTGCAGTTGGAAATATCCGTTATTGTATTTCTGATTTTATAATATCACGTTTGTATTCAAATCTTTGTATAAATCAAGAGACTTTTGTCTTTCTCCAAGTTCCATGGTAATGCCTTTAGCTCTTGGCATATTCATTTGCAGTAACCTGTTCCTGTTACTGAACATCTGACATCTGTGTGTTATAATGCCACTATATCCTTGAAAACCGACATTTACTGTTGCACAAGTCCTCGTTATTTATGTTTCCGAAAGTGTCAAATAGTCAGCGGTTTTTCCTGCACATTTATCACGAAATCATTGTCCTTCACTTCGTAATAGACCGTTGTAAAATCACCGTTCTGATAAATATTATTAACAATTTTCCATATCCAGCCTGCTCAAACACACCAAGTTTTTTAGGCAAAAATTTATCAAAATATTCTTTTATATTTTTGTTACCTTCTATCACAACTCCGTAAATATTGTACTCATCCTTCCAAGTCCGTCTAAACTCTTTTCCGTTTTTCTTCCAATTTTTCATAAAGTTCAGATTTGATAATTTTCTAATTTCATCTATATTTTCTCTTGCAATTTTCTCTCCAGCCGCAATAAGTTCTTTTACCTTTTGAAAAATCATAAGACTCAAATTTTTCCAAACTCTGGTTTCATATACAAGTCAAGCATACGAATTTGACGCTCCACTTCCTGCCTTCCAGCAATTGTTGTCGAATCTGTAATTACGTCAATCAAATTCATTTTTATTCTCATCTCTTTTGTAAATCCATCTCCTACATTCCTCCAATTGTATAATCAGCCCCAAGCACCTTCACATCCTGCACAGGTAAATTTCCGTATACTCCTCCGTCAATGTAAAGCTCTTCCGTCCCGAATGGTGCAAAATTGACGGCAATGACAAACTTTCTCTAATCACCGTTGCAATTTGAGTCTTTATCAATCACTTACCACCTTCTCCAGATTCCAAATCAGTAGCAACTGCCGCAAACTTTCTTGGAAACTTCCTAAAATCCTCTATTCCAATCGCTCCATAAAAATTTCATTCAGCCTTTGACTGCATGGTCCTCCAACGACTCCACTAGGTAATTTTGGCATAAAATTTTCATTGGAATTACCGTACTATTTCTATCTTCAATTCATTTCTTATAGCCCCTTGTCCTTTCTCTCAATTTTATCGCTAAAAGTCCAGCCAATCCATACTAATTGCTATTTCTTCAATTTCCTGCGGCGTATATCCCGACGCTATACATTCCTGCAATAATGCTTCCCATACTCGTTTCAGTTGCATATTCTATAGGCACCTTCTCTTCGTCAGCACCTTTACTATCCCAATATGAGCAAGCCCTTTCGCTGTTCCCCGCTAAGCACCAGTCCCAATTCTCTTATTCTCCTGAAGTTATCTCTTTTTATTTTCTAATCTTTATTTAAAAATATCCCTGTCCGATTCTATTTTAGGGCTCATTTTTTCCAAAACTTCCTTTTTGCTGTCTTTTTGCTTTCCCTGCAAATTTTGTTCATCTTTTTAGCACAAAATAATTTTCATCTCTAAAATTTTTCAGAAATCCAAAACTATTTACCAAAAGAAAAATAATTAAAAATAAAAATCTTTTTCTTTTTCAGTCATCTACGTATCCTCCTTTTCACTTATTTTTATTAAACTTAATTTATAAAAATTTGTCTATAATTATTAATACAGCTCACTTTTATTATATATAATATCTAGAATAATTGACCACTCTAGTCATTTTACTACAGATTTTATTTTCTTATAAATTTACTAAATTTTTGAATAAATTTATAACGTATTTCAAACATCAAATTTTGTGTTTGGATAAAGCTAAATCAACATAAAATTTGAAGTTAGTTTTTCATTCTATTTATTTGTTTAAAACACTTATTACAGTATGTTACTTTTATAATTTGCATAAATGTCTAATTTTCTAAGAAAATCTGTTAATTCCCTCGTAGCCATTAAAGCGTGTTTCCTGGCATATACAGAGTACGCACTGAAATTCTATAATGATTTACATAACATTTTAGAATATTTTCAATCAATAAAAATTCAAATATGTGAGACATCTGAATCATTTTGACATGTATAAACTGGTGTATAAACATTCCTAAAAGCATTGTAATTAATCTTTATTGTAAATATATCTATAACTCCTGATTCTTGTCAAGTTTTATAATCCGCTGTAACAGAATAGCAGGTGCTGACATGTTCACAATTTGTGCTATTTCTTTGGCTTTTTATACGGCTATTTTCTTTAATAAATCAACTATTGTCTTATCTACACTGTCCAATTTTTCCTCCTTCTTCCCACAAAATAGTAATCCATTTTGCTAAATTGTTCACGAACATAGTGATATAATTATATCACCAATTTAATTAAAAATTAATTTTAAATATTATTGGAGGGATTTATGGAAGTAACACAAATAAGAAATGCAACTTTAAAATTAAATTATGGAGGAAAAACTTTTCTAATTGATCCAATGTTATCAAAGAAAGGTGAGTGCCATCATTCGCACCACCAATAGCACCTATGCTGATGTCTGGAAATGCTGCAAAAATCCGCTAGTGGGATTACCAGTAACCAGTCAGTAATGAAATTTTATAAAAGGAGTTGAGTGCAGTGGTTGTAACACATTTACATGCTGACCATTGGGATAGCAGCTATTCAAACTATTGATAAAATATAACTTTGTTTTTCTCAGATGAGAGCATGATGATTGCGTGAACAAGGATTTAAAAGTGTCTTTATCTTAGGGAAAACACCAGGTGGTGAAATTGACATTGACTTATATGTTGAAGGGCAACGTGCTACCCTGAATTGCTTGAAAGAGCTGGAAAATCCTGTGGGGTTATATTTCTAGAATAAAAGGACTCTTTATCTATCAGGCGATACTGTGGCCGGTTTAGTGGAGTTGACATTAAAACAACATAATAAACCACAAGTTGTCATTATTAATGCAGGAAACAATCCAATTTATGATGCGGTCCGTAATTATGGGAGCTGATGATGTTTTAAAAGTACATAAAACTTTACCTGAAGCACAACATGGCAGCACTTTATATGGGCGGAAGCTGTAAACCATGCATATCTGACACGTAAAGAATTATTTGCCATTAAAGCATAATTTTTATGAAAATTGAATATTCCTGAAGACGGAGAAACTTTAAAATACTAATACTATTCTTGATTTAAATAGCAAATATTTAATAAATTTTGAATTATATGCCAGATTAGCATTAAAACTTTCTGTCCTTAGCATAGTTCTATATATAGAATTTTTGTGTAAATTATTTTGTTTAATAACAGTTTTACTATTTTTATTATATGCAGGATTGCTCGTTGCCACAAATCCCTTATCTTGCAGTAAAAGAGGCTATCCTGATAATTATAATTGTGAAAAGATTACTACGCACCAAATTCAGCTTAATTCCAAAAACTTCTGCTTTCAATCGTCAAACAGTCGTAGTTGAATAAATGAAAGTTTCGTTAGTCTACTAACATATTATGCTAATTATTTAAAAATACTAAATTTTTATTCACCTCTGATTGAAATAATTTCGTTATTTAAAAGGAGTTTAGCATTAACTATAACTCCAATACTCGGAAATTTATAATATTTCAAACCAGCTCTTCCAACTTTCTCACTTCATGCTTCGGAACAATCCCAGTATCATTCGCTATTGTTCTCAAATTTACGCAGCAAGTATCAATTCCAGCGTTTTGTCCACCCTTTTATATCTGCTCCTAACGAATCACCTATCATTATAACTTCAGATTTATCCATTATTTCAAAATAATTCATTTGCATATTCAAATATTCGTTTATCAGGCTTATTTACACCAACTTCATCAGAAATGATAATTTTATCAATGTATTTTGCAATTGTTGAATTTTTCTATTCATGAATGCTGTACTTCCTTTATTCCGTTAGTTACAATTCCAACTTTGTATTTCGAGATGTAAAGTATTCACATGCAGTTTTTTCAGTTCTCCAAAATGGAAAAATCCCTTCTCCAAGTTTTTCAAGATAAAGCTCGCTCATTTTCATACGGATCATATTTCAAATCAAACTCCTCAATTATTTTTCAAATCTTACAACCTTTAATCTATCCTTATCTACAGCCCCTTTTTCCAAATCCTTCCACAACTGCAAATTCACATCTTTATCTGTCTTTTATCTTCTCATAAATTTCTTCTTTTCTCATTACTTAATTCACTTTCCACAAAAATCCCAATTCTTCTGAAAGTGTTTCTAAAATGCGCCTCTTCTGTTTTAAGATAATCAAAAAGTGTGTCATCCAAGTCTATTAATACAAGTTTGTAGTTCATTTTTCGCTCCTTTATTTAGAATTTTCTCAAACTATTTAGATTTTAGAAAAATTTGTTATATTTGTGATAAATATTCAAAAATTTTCAAAATACGATTAATTAACTTCGAAAAATCAAAAGTAAAAATAAACTAATATGATTTATAAAAGTATACAACAAAAAGAGGGCAACATTTAAAATTAATAGAGTGAAGCATATATATAAAAACTAATTACTAAAAATTTACTCTTAATTAAAACTCTATTTTACTATATTCAAATTATTTTCTCCTTTACTTAGATATACAAATATGATAAGATTATACATAATTTAAAATTGGAGAGTGATATAATGAATTCAAATAAAATTTTTGAAAATATACATTAAATAATGGAATGAGATTTAAAAATAGACTTGTAGTGACTCCTATGACACTATTTCGTTGCCAATGAAGACGGAACTTTCTCAGAAGAAGACCTTAAATTGATGAGTAAAACGTGGAGAAAATATAGGAATGTTTTATAGTAGAAGCTACTTCTAGTTGCTGATGAAAAACTTACAAGACACTTTGAAGCTATCAATGAAAACACATTTTGCCATCTTTTCAGAAAAGTAGCTGAAAATTCTGTAATCAAGGTACAAAAGGCAATTTTACAAATACATCACGGCGGAAGACTCTGCCCTTCCAAATGTAAATAAAAATGATATAATTGCTCCTAGCTATGATAAGGCTGAAACAAAAGCAAGAGAAATAACTACTGATGAAATAGATAAACTTATACAGGCGTTTGGAAATGCTACTGATTTGGCTATTCGGGCTGGATTTGACGGGTGGAAATTCATGGTGCAAACAGATATCTTATCCAGCAGTTTTATTCAGAAATAACTAATAAAGAACTGACAAATGGGAGAAATATGAAAAAGAATGAAATTTCCTTTAGCTGTTATAGATGAAGTAAATAAAGTTAAAAATAAACATAACGCTGACAAATTCATCATAGGATACCGTTTTTCACCTGAAGAGCCAGAGGAGAAAATGGTTTGACAATGGTTGAAACTTTCGCATTGATTGATGAACTTGTAAAAACCACCACAATATCTACACGTTTCACTTCCAGATTTTTATATAAATGCTATCGTGGAGGAGATACTAAAAACCTGCAATACAGCAGATTCATGATAGAATAAACGGAAAACTTCCTATTAATTGGAGTGGGTAATCTATATACAGGAGAACAGCATAGCTCTCAATACAGGATGGGCAGATTTACTGCTTTAGGAAAAACTGTCATTTTAAATCTAATATAGAACTCTTATACTTGAGAGAGAAAATGAAATTGAAACTGAACTGGATCTGGAAAGAGAGATAAATACGATTTGGGTGAATTTTTGTAGAGAACATGCAAAGCGCCCTTTACTTCCTCCAATAAAAATATAACAATACGGTTTTTATGTAAAAATTATTTATAATAAGTGAACTGAAATAAAAATCGTTATTTTTATTAGGAGTAGCCATGATTTTAATAGCTATAATCATAATTTTATATATTCTCTTTTGGGAATATTAACATGCTAATATTTCAAAATTAAAATAGAAAACTTGAAGATTTAAAATGAAAAGAGCAGGAAAAGAAAAACAGATAAAAGAAACGCCAATTAAAAAGAAAATACGAAAATTAGAAATTCATGAAAATCGAGAAATGTATGATGAAGAATTAGAAGTAGAAAAGTCCTTTTTTAAAGATTTGTGATCAAGCAGATTTACAAATGGAGCTATACGATTATAATTTGAACTAGAATGGATTGATAAAAATTAGAGCATAATCTTTTGATCAATACAATTTATAATTTTGATACGCCAAAATTTATGGCGTATTTTATATTTATTCTTTTTCTTTTTGATACTGCTGATACTGTTTTTCCTGTCCATTTTTGAAGAAAGTGCCGCAAAAACGCGGAATAAACACATTCGACGTATCAATATTGCTAATTGCTGAAATTTTGCTCATCGTAATAATCTTCATCAATCAAAAATAAATAATATTCCTCAGTAGAAAGCTGAATTTCCTCTTCCATAGATATTTGGTATTCCACCTGTTCAAGAATATTTCAATTAATCAATACTCTTTAAAAATCCTGAAACTGCTTTAGCATAGTTATTTTCTTCTCCTATTTTTATTATATCAATTTTTCTTTTTCATAAAAATGGCTTTTTATCTTTAACAACATCTTTTCCAAAACTATCTTTATGATAACATATCAATATATTTTCCATTCAAGTATGGAGTTACTTTTTCTTCCCTATAAATTCTATACTTTCTTTTCATTTCCATACTGTCAACAACTAATAGATAACTCTCCTGTCCCTCTTTATACATGAGCATTAACCAAGTTCTTTTAATATTTTATCTAATTTACAAGCACTTTTTATTTAAGCTCAAGCGCATATCTTCAGGATATTCTTTTCGCTTCTCCAATCATTACAGGCGTGTCCTTTTACTTTTTGTTTCCAACGACCTTAAGTCTTTTCTTCCTTTTCCTTTTTCAAAATTTTAAGTTGTTCTCTTGTAAAAGGGTAAAATGATGCAGTAAATGGATTAATAACAAAACCTTCTATATCTGGATTTGATAATACCATTTCTGCATAATCATCAAAAAGACAAAATAAGTGTCTGTATTTTTATCAATGCCAATATTCCACTTATTCAATTCTTCCCAGTCAGTAAATGCTGGATAAAATTGTTTTCCATCAGACGAAGAAATCATATAGAAAGATACATTTTCGAATCTTCTTTAACAGTTCCTTTTCCAGTTTCATCGGTTTCAATAGGTTTATCAAAAATACATAACTTATAAGCTCTCATTATAATTTTCATCTAAAATTGTTTTGTAATTCTAAATCACTTTTCTGATTTTTCCTTTATTCTACTAAACAATTCTTTTAACACAGGATTTTCCAATGGCTTATTTACATCAATCATAATTTTTCAACTCCTTCGTTTCAATATTTTATATTATACCCATTATAGCTTATATCTCTTCCATCGTCAAATCCACAACTATTCCCCTTTCACAACTTCAACTAGCTTTTTGTTTCCACTTCCATCCTGCAATCCTCTTCTTCCAGCCGAAACCATTATTTTATCAAATTTTTCAACTTCCTTGTCAGTTTTTAAACAGTTTCTTCATTCCCACAGGAGAACAGCCCTCCACGAATATATCCTGTTTCTTTTTCTAGTTCTGAAAGTGGCAATAAATCAATATTTTTCTCTCTTTGCAGCTTTCTGCCACTCAAATCCAAATGTGCCTCTCCATGAATTACACACACATACAAATTCTTGCTTTTCCTTTCAAAACAATCGTCTTAAAACTCCCATCCGCTAGTTCAGGTAACTTTTTCAGCAACACCAAGCCCTCCGCTTTTATCCTCGCTCCACTCATAAGTATGAATAATATATGGATCTTTCTGTTTATCAAGCTGTCTTAATGCATTTGTTTTTGCAATCTATGTTTCATGTTTCACTACCCTCACTACTCGATTTTTGTTATTTTCGGTATATCAAATTAATTTTTCAGTCAATTATCTATCCTTATGATAAAAAGAAAAATTTAAACAAAAATAAAGAGCAAAAATATAAACTATTGCCCTTTTACGTTATTTTATTTGTCTTCTATAACCTGTGAGTTTCAAAAATTCTCTCCATTGTGAATGTTGGAGAACCCTACTAAATCATATTGCTTTTGTGTCGTCTTTTTGCATACTGCTGCGTAGTAGAACTCGGAATTTTATCTTTTCACCATTAATATCACGAGTCAGCTTCACCTAGCATTTCATTAAATTGTTTAATTCTGACTGAACTTCTGCTAAAGTATGTGTCATTTTCTTACCATCTTTTATGTAGCTTTCTTCCATAATTATAGATCCTATTGGCACACAAGCGGCTACTTCCTGTCCATCTTTATTGTAAAATTCGTCCATTCCTTCTCACTCATAAAGCACGCCTCTTTCATCTCTATAAGGTTCTGCTATTCCAAATGCTGAAAATGCCAATAATCCCAATAAAATTAGTCATTGTAAAATCTCTCTCTCTAATATAAATTTAAAATAATTTTTCTATTCTTCTAAGATACTATACCACATATTATATAAATTTCCAAATATTCAAACTTATATTTTATTAATAATTTTTCTATTTCCAATAAGAATTAATTAATTCAAAACAGGGTCATCCTTATTTTTCATTATAAACTATATAATCAATAAATATCTGCTCTACTTCCATTATTCTTCATATTAACTAAAAATTATATATTACTAATTTTCAAATCGTTAGAAATTTTTGTTTTCAAACTCGCTTTAGCATATCGAATTACAAATATAGTAAATTCATTTTAAATTATAAATTTTATCATAATATTATTTTTTACTATTGCTAAAATTCATATACAATATAGGCATTACAATACATATTAAATAGAAGGAGAAAAATATGAGATTATCAAGCATTTTTAAAAACATATAAAGGAAGCACCAAAAGAGGCTCAAATTGCAGAGCCATCAGCTTATGCTTAGAGCATTTATGATTAAGCAGCTCACGAGAGGTAGTTTATACTGTATTTGCCATTTGGGTATAGAGTTCTTATAGAGAATATACGAGGGAAGAAATGGATAGAGCCAGGGCTCAGGAACTGCTTATGCCTCGTACTCTAGCCTGCTTCACTTTGGGAAGAATCTGGACGTTGGTTTGCCAGCAGGTACCTGAACTTATGAGAGATTAAAAGATAGAAATGAAGGAATTTTCGCTTGTACTACTCACGAGGAAGTTATTACAGATGTTGTAAGAGATTCAATTTCATCGTACAAGGAACTGCCTTTTAACGTTTATCAGATTCAGACAAAATTTAGGGATGAAATGCGTCCAAGATTTGGGCTTATGCGTGGAAGAGAATTTGTAATGAAGGATGCTTACAGTTTTCATTTGACACAGGAGTCGCTTGACGAGGAATATTTGAACATGAAAGATACTTATTCGAGAATTTTTGGAAAGAATGGGACTTAATTACAGGGCAGTTGAGGCTGATACTGGCTCTATTGGAGGAGATGCTTCGCATGAATTTATGGTGCTTGCAAGAAAGCGGAGAAGATGACATTTTATACAGCGACTCTTCAGATTATGCGGCAAACGTTGAAAAAGCAACAAGCATTATTGAACTAAAAGAAAGCGAGCGAAGAAAAACTTCACAAAGAATTAGTTGAAACTCCAAATGCAAAAACAATTGAAGAGCTGGCTAATTTTTGAATATCCCTAAAGAAAAACTGTAAAAGGCAGTAATGCTAAAAAGAAATTCTTGAAGATGGGGAAAAAATTTGTACTAGCCCTAATTCGTGGAGATTTGGATGTAAATCCTATAAAATTAAAAATGTAATCGGAGCTTCTACAGAACTTGAAATGATGAGCGAGGAAGAATGCGATTTGGACTGGTTGCTGGATATGCGAGGTTCTTACGAGAAAAAGAAGGCTTATACGTTGTAATTGACGAAACTGTAAAATATGTAAGAAACTTTGCTTTGGGTGCTAATAAAGCTGATTATCACTATGTAAACGTAAATATTGAAGACTTGGCATATGACTTAGTTGCGGATATCCGAACTGCGAGAGCTGGAGATATTTCCGATGGAAAAGGAGTACTAAAAATTGCACGTGGAATAGAAGTTGGGCATATTTTTCAAACTTGGGGAAAAATATTCAAAAGCCCTAAATGCTACTGTTCTTGATGAAAATGGAAAACAGGCAGTTATGAAAATGGGATGTTACGGAATGGGAATGTCAAGAATCATTTCAGCCGCAATCGAACAAAAACCACGATGAATACGGTATAATCTGGCTAAAAGCAATAGCCCCTTACCACGTTGATGTAATAATCGCCAATATGAAAGACGAAACACAGGTAAAATATAGGTGAACAATTGTATAATGAACTAAATCAAAATAAAAATTGAAACTGTATTAGACGACAGAAATGAAAGAGCAGGATTCAAATTTAAAGATGCCGACTTAATAGGTTTCCCATTAAAAATAGTCGTTGGAAAAGGTGCAGCTGATGGAATTGTGGAAGATGAAAGATAGAAAAACTGGAGAAAGTACAGATGTAAAAGTTGAGGACGTTTTTAAAATTTTGTGAAGAATTTTATGGCAGAGTAAAAACTTTAATATATAAATCACTTGTTTTAAATAAAAAGGGTATATATTTTGAAAAGAACAAAATAATACATTAGGGTAGGGAGAAAAATGAAGGTACTTTGAAAAGAAAAGTTAAAAATAGTTATATTTCTATTCTTGATTATTTCAATGAAGCATTTAAACTATTTTGGTATCTTATAAGAAAAGAGAAAAATGGATATTATTAATCTTTTGCTATTTTAATGATTTCTGCAATGTTGGAAAATAGACTGCAAACTGATGTAGAATTAGATTTAAAAAGAGAATACTAAATATATATTTTATAATCATTTTTAACATACCCACTATATGCAACATACTGGGTTTTATCAGAAAAATTATTTTTAAGTTGACTGACAAAAGAAAACTACAATATTTTTAAAATCTTATATAAGAGCATTTATTACAGTAATTATAATTTCAATACCTATTTTAATTATAACGATATGTAATTTTTATATGAATCAATATAATTATTCTTACTATTATTTCTATTAACCTGTCAAATATTATTAATTACACTAATTTTTACAGCCATTATGGTTTGTGTAGTTTATTTATTTCTTACAAGTTCATATGTCAAAAGTTTATCTTTGAGAAAACATTAAAAGTACACTTTGAAAGTTTCCAAATCAAACAGATGGCGATATATAGTTTGTTTTTAATTGAAAATATTAGTTTTTGTTATTATAAAAGAAATAATTAAAAATAGTAGTAGTGTTCTTTATAATTTGGTTACATATAGACATTAAAAACATAGGAATGTTAATATTTAAAAGTATTATAGAAAATTTTTGTCCCAGCTTTGTCCGCAATATATTCTATATCTTTTAATATCAATTATTTTGTAAATGTCGATTATCAAAACAGAAAGAAAGTATAAAATAAAAATAGTTAGAGGTGCAAACAAAATGGAAAAATATAAATTCTAAAAATAAAACATAGTATTTGATTTAGGAAATGTTTTAATAAATTTTGACAAAGACACTTATTTAAAAGAAAAATTGCCAAAAAGAAAAAGAAAAGATTTTTCACGACAATGTGATTGGTACAAAAGGAATGGTTAATGCTTTGACAGGGAACTTTGACTTATCCTGAAGCTAAGAGAGATTTTTAAGGAAAGAAGTCCACATTTGGCTACTGAAATTGATAATTTTTTTGACAAGGACTTTTTTTGAATTGTTAAAGCCTATAAAACAAAAATATTGAACTTCTTTTTACAAATTAAAGGAGATCATTATGAATACAAATTGTACGTGCTTTCAAATTTTTCACAAGGACTCATATGAATATGTCTTTAAACACAACGATTTCTTTAAATTATTTGAAGGCTGCCTAGTTTCATGCTATTTCAAGCTTTTTAAAGCCAGAAGAAAAATTTATGACACTCTTCTTTATGAATTTGGATTAATTCCAGAAGAAACATTATTTATTGATGATATGAAGGAAAAATATTGAAGCCGCCGAAAAATAAAGGAATCAAAGGACTTCATTTGCCAGATTATACCTAAATTAGAAGAGGAATTGAAAAATATTTTAAAATTTAATAAATTTAAAAATCAGGAAGTTACTTTAAACATTATATTTGAATAATTTCTTGATTTTTATTTTTAATTTTACTATTGACTTTGTGAAAAAAATGCACTATAATATTATTAAAGAATTCTAAAATTTTATAGGAGATGATTTTTATGAGAAAGATTATTAATTCGCCATCAAAATACATTCAAGGAAAAGATGAAATCTCTAATTTGGCATCTTATTACAAATTACGTGGTAACAGCGGAGCATATCTTTTTAGTAGATAAATTTATTTTTGATAATTTTAAGGATAAAATTGTTGAAAGCTTTTGAAAAAGAAGGTATTAACTACCATGTTGAAGTTTTTGGGGAGAATGTTCAGAAATTAACCGAAATATTGATATTTTAAAAAGAAAAATGTGATGCAGTATTTGGAATCGGTGGAGGAAAAACTCTTGATGCCGCAAAAAGCAGTGTCGTATTACGAAAAATATTCCTGTCTTCATCGTTCCAGACAATTGCTTCAACAGATGCACCATGCAGTGCCTTGTCAGTAATCTACACTCCAAAATGGAGAATTTGAAGAATACCTGTTCTTAAAGGCAAATCCTGATATGGTAATAATGGATACTGATGTAATCGTAAATGCACCTGCCAGACTTCTTGTTGCTGGAATTGGAGATGCACTTGCTACTTATTATGAAGCCAAAGCCTGTGTTGATTCAAATGCCTCTTCAATCGCTGGAGGAGGCATTACAAAAAGCTGCTATTGCGATTGCTGAATTATGTAAGGATACTTTATTCCAAGACGGTTTAAAAGCCAAAATTGCGGTGGAAAATAAAGTAGTTACGAAAGCTGTTGAAAATATAATCGAAGCAAATACTTATTTGAGTGGAATTGGATTTGAAAGTGGAGGACTTAGGCAGCTCACGCTATTCATAACGGACTTACAATTCTGGAAGAAGGACATCACACATGTATCATGGAGAAAAAGTTGCATTCGGAACAATTACGCAATTAGTTCTGGAAAACAGATGTCTATGTGAAATCAAAAAGTTATAGAGTTCTGTAAGAGTGTAGGGCTTCCACAACACTAGATGAATTAGGAATGGGAGTGTTTCCAAAGAAAGATTGTATGAAGTAGCAAAAGCAAGTACAGCTGAAGGTGAAACAATTCATAACATGCCATTCAAAGTTACTGCCGATGATGTTTTTGCTGCAATACTTGTAGCAGATAAACTTGGATTAATTTAATTATTTCTAAAAATAAATATTTAAGAGGGCTGTTTCAAAATGATTAAAATTTTTGAGATTCAGCTTCTTTTATAGTTTATTTATTTTATGTTTTTAAAAATAGATTTGAATAAAAGAATTTTAAAATAAAAGTGTTTTTCTTTTAGATTTGCATTTTCTTAGATTTTATAGTATAATGTTGCATTACAAAAATTTATAGCGAGGTGAGTTATTTATGGTTAAAATTAACATGGATATGATTCAGACAATTGGATTAGCAGTTGTTTTGCTTTTTAATTGGAATAAGACTCAGAAAAATTAAATTTTTGAAAAATATTGTATTCCAGCACCTGTTATTGGTGGATTTTTATTTTCAATAATTGTTTTTATCTTAAGGCAAACAAATATTGCTCAAATTAAATTTGATGATACATTGCAAAAATTCTTTATGGTAATGTTTTTTACAAGTGTAGGATTTAATGCTAGTCTTAAAAGTGCTGAAAAAGGTGGAGTTGTTATTTTTCCTTTTTGTTGCAGCTGGATTATGTATTTTACAAAATGCTGTTGCAGTCGGACTGTCAAAATTTGTAGGACTTCCGCCATTATTGGCATTAATGACAGGATCTACTCCAATGACTGGAGGACACGGAACATCTGCAGCTGTAGCTCCAACAATCGAAGCTCTTGGACCTATGTATAAAGGGGCAAAACGTCAATTGCAATAGCTTCAGCAACTTTTTGGACTTATTATGGGATCTGCAATGGGAGGACCTATTGCCAGCAGACTTATAAAAAACATAAATTATTACCAGAACATTTTGTAAAAAGATGGGATACAGCACGGAGACGAAGACATCGATGAAGAAGTATTAAAAAGGCAGAAAGCCTTTTCTTGATGGGAGAACGTTTTTCTATGGCATTTTTCTATATTCTAATTGCAATGGGAATTGGTTCATATTTATCAATATTTATTGACTATCTTATGAGTTTTACAAACTTTGAGGGCACATTTTCCTGTTTACATTGGACCAATGATTGTTGCTGCAATTATTCGAAATTTGTCTGACAATGTAAAAGCATTGAATGCTCCGACAAAAGAAATAAGTATTCTTGAAGATGTGGCACTTAACCTATTTCTAGCAATGGCACTAATGACATTAAGATTATGGGAACTTATTGATTTAGCACTCCAGTATTCATTTTACTTGTTGCACAAGTTATATTGATTTATTTCTATCTGAACTGGATAACATTTTAAAAGCGATGGGGGTCTGATTACGATGCGGCTGTTATGGTTTCAGGTCATTGTGGATTTGGACTGGAGCAACTCCAAATGGAATTTCAAATATGAAAAGCTAGTTACTGAAAAATATATCTACTCAAAAATGGCATTTTTCGTAATTCCAATTGTTGGATCGCTATCATTGACTTTTGCAAATATCAGTATTATTACAATATTTACGCAGTTTTTCAAATAGATAGTTTTAATAAAACAAAAGAAGAATAGCTTTTATTAGTTATCCTTCTTTTTATTAATTTTAACTATTATATTCAAAATCTAAAATATCTTTTCTAATATCCCTTTATCAAAGAAATTTTGACTAAATTATCTGATTCTGCTTTGAATTAAAAAGAAACAATCTTGCCAGTATTTTTACCAACAAAAACTTTTTTTATCTGATCCATCTCATTTAATGTATGATGTTTTAGAAAAACTGATTAAATCGTCTACCTTTATTAACAATATTATTTACCGATATATTTTCAAACCGTCTATCCGAAATAAATCTTTCATAAATTGTAGAATTTTTATTACTCATTCCTTCCTTCTCCACAGCCGTAGCTTTTGAAAACTGATCATAAATTTCTGCATAAAGCATATCATTTCGGACCTTCAAAGATAGTAAAACGGTCTAAAAGTCAATTCGCCACATTGCTCATCGGATGCCCAGCTTCAAATCCTTTTTGCCCCTAGAAGTTTCTGTGCAATTTTTGCTGCTTTGTATGTATATTCAGTAGCAAGGCTCTTTTATAATATTTGCTTCCATTAAGTTTTATCTGAAACAGACTTATCTGGAGACATTATTTACAAGTATAGCTATACATAATTTTTGATACATCGTAAGTATTTTTCAATTTCATTTAATTCGTTTTTGAACAAATGGTATTTCTTTTTAGCAAATTTATTTATATTTTTACAATATATTCCATAATTCCATGTGTCATGCCAACCAGCTGCAACCTGCTTCGAATAAATATATTTTTGAAATTTCTCTAAGGCAATTTGCCTTTACTTTCTGAAAGTTTTATTATATATTTTGCAGGAATTTTTGCATCAACATGATTTACAGCATATCTTACTGCTTTTAGACCTTCTGAATTTAGCACATCATAAGTTATATATTCTCTTGGAACTAAAAATTAAGCTAATTACTTTTGATAATTTACTGTCTTTCTTTTCCTTTGCTGCAATTAATAAAAATCACTTTGAGAATTTCCTTGCCAATATTTTATCAGCTTTAACATGAATTGTATTTTTCATCAACATATTCATAGTAAGACTGCATTTCTTTTTGCTATGGCAGATCCGAAGTCTCAGGCTCCGTTATAGCCAGTCCTCCCCTTCTCCATTAAATATCATTTCCAGACCTTTTTTCAATCTGCTCCTCATTTCCCATATTCAACAAGTGGCTGTAATACTAATGCTCCTTCAATTCCTGTTCTAAGTGTAACTGGTACGCCATAGTTCCCAGCGATTCTAAGAACTTCCTGAATTTCAAAGCTGACTATTTTTTCTTCCCCCAAACTTTTTCTGGTAGAAAAGGGCAGTAAAGTCCACATTTTTATACTTAACCATTTCTTCTCTGACAAATAGTTCATTAAATTTATCTTTTCTCAATATTTCCATTCGAAAAAAACATCATTAAACGCCTTTCTTTTATATTAGACAGAAAATTCTTCTGTATTCATTTTTAGCAAATTTTTCATTTATAAATTTATTCATTTTCTCTCCTCCAAAGCAAGTAATTTTAAAACAAAATATTTTGGTTTATCAAAAATAATTTGTTTATATAACAACTGTTATTATAACATATATGATAAATCAATTTTTAAATACATTATATAGTAAAACTAGTTTAAAACAGAACTCAAAAAGTTATGACTATTTTACTCAAAACCCTAAACTATATAATTTTTATCAGTTAATTTAAATGGGTTCGAGTATATTATAAAATCTCAAATACAATCAAAATATAGTATTTCTATTAATGACTGTCTTTAATTTATTTAATTTTTATCTTTTAATTACATAACTTATTTTTTATTAGTATTTTTTAAATTTATAGTTTTTGTAGTATTGGTTTTTATATCCTTTGCAGTAGTTTTTGGGAGCTTTTTGGTTCTTTCTGAGTTCTATTTGTAATTGCTCTTTGAAAGCCTTACCTGCACTATTTCCTAATACTACTCCACTATCCATTACCATTCCCATGGCTCTTCCATCCTCACCTCCTATTATTCTACCTGCCTGTGCAAAAGTACAGCTAATGCAACTAGAAGCAATAATTATGTTAATAATAAAACTTTTAAATTTTAGATTTCATAATAAATTCTCCTTTTTACAGTAATTAATTTTCTTTTTATTTTTCAATAGTATATTATCATATATTATTTGTAATGTCAATACCATTTTATAAAAAGTTTTAAAAACTTTTTATTTAAATATAGTATTTAATTTACTGTATAAATATTGACTTTTTATATTTATTTGTTATAATTATATAAAATAGCAGAATATTTTTAAATTATATAATAATTAGTTTGATAGGTTTTGTTAAAAATTGAATCTAATTTTTAAGTATTCAAATAAGGATTTTTATTTAAAATTTTTGAAAAATTACTTGTTGTTAATAAATATTTTTCATAATTATATGTTTTCCCTTTTGTATAAGCAAGGAAATCAATCGCCATTTCCCTTGCAACCCTGGCTCGTCTAAGCATTTTGAAATAAAAACGAAACTCGCTAACGCTCAAACAATCATTTTCATTCCATCACGACGTGCTCATTAACTTATAAAAATTATATATTTGAGTTCTTAAATTTGGAAAATATTAAATAAGCAAAAATTTCGTTAAAGGGAAAAATAACTAAATACGAGATGTATTTCTTTCGCCATAATTTTTATAAAACGAAAACTTATTTATATAAAAATAACTTTTTATTTGCGAAAGTGAGCGTAGTTTTTACGAAGCGAGGTTTTATTTTTCTTTATAAGAAAGTTTTGCGTAAAGCGGGGTTGTAAGGGCATGGCGTCTGATGCCCTTACAGTAATTTTCACTATTAAAAATACAAAATAATAAAAATAATACAAGGGTGATATTCTATGAAAAACATTTTTAAAAATTCTGATTTTAATTTTTAGATTTGGGGTGAAAGTGTAGCTAGTTGCGAACTTTTTAGCCCTTCACGATGGGACAGGATAAACAGAGAAGATCAAGAAAGAGGGAGAAAAATGTTATAAATACTCTAGTGGATATGTTCATTGTGAAAATACAAGATAGTAAAAACAGTGATATTTTACGAAAAATATTTTTAAATTCTAATTTTAATTAAGTTAAATATGGCTAATTGTGAATTATTTATACTAACACCATTTAAATAACGAGTTTTGTTACAAACTATTCCAGCAAATAATAAAAATCTGATATTTCTAAATAATTTAAAAAGGTAATTTTCATTTTTAAACAGAATCTAGTATAAATAACCCGTCGGAGCATTTTCTGTGCTGCCAAAAACTGTTTGAGCATAGCGAGTTTTTGTGCAGTGCAGAAAAATATCGTAGACTAACCATAGGTTGTAGGATTTGCGGCAATGAGCAATCCTACGAAAAAAATAATATAAAGGAGTGATATTTTTATGAAAAATATTTTTAAAAATTCTAATTTTAATTTTTAGTTGGGGTAAGTGTAGCTAGTTGCGAACTTTTTAGCCCTTCACGATGGGACAGGATAAACAGAGAGATCAAGAAAAGAGGGAGAAAATGTTATAAATACTCTAGTGGATATGTTCATTGTGAAACATACAAGATAGTAAAAAACAGTGATATTTTACGAAAAATATGTTTTTAAATTCTAATTTTAATTAAGTTAAATATGGCTAATTGTGAATTATTTATACTAACCCACATTTAAATATCGATTTTGTTACAAACTATTTCAGCATAATAAAAAATCTGATATTTCTAAATAATTTAAAAGGTAATTTTCATTTTTAAACAGAATCTAGTATAGCTAACCTGTCAGAGCATTTTTCTGTTCTGGCAAAACTGTTTGAGCATAGCGAGTTTTTGTCAGTGCAGAAAAAAATGTCGTAGACAAGCCATAGGTTGTAGGATTTGCGGCAATGAGCAATCCTACGATATAAGGGTGATATTTTATGAAAACATTTTAAAATTCTAATTTTAATTTTTAGTTGGATTAAAGTGTAGCTAGTTGCGAACTTTTTAGTCCAAGTTATTGGAATCGAGTTGATCAAAGAATGGCAGAAAAAGGAACTAGAATGTTATGAATATACTAGTGGATATGTTCATTGTGAAGATACAAAGCTAAAATAATTGAAAAAGAAAAACTCTAGTCTAATAAAACTAGAGTTTTTATTATAAAACCAAGTACATCTTTCATTGTGTACAGTCCTGCTTTTCCAGTAAGAAATTCTACAGCTTTAACTGCACCGTCTGAAAACATTTTTCTTGATAATGCTTCGTGCTTTATTTCGATAATTTCGTCATTTTTTTGCATAAATTACGGTATGTTCTCCGACTATATTTCCGCCACGTATAGCGTGAACTCCTATTTCCTTTTCCGCACGTTTACTGTGACCTTCTCTTCCGTAAATTGTTCTATAATCTTTTCCATCATTATCTAGATTTTCTTTTGACAACTTCAAGTAAAGTATTCGCTGTACCGCTTGGTGCGTCAATTTTTCTGTTGTGATGCTTTTCAATTATTTCAATATCAAAATCCTTTAATAATTTTGTCGCAAAGGCTACAATTTCATTTACGATATTTACTCCAACTGAAGTATTTGTAGCTTTAATTATCGGTATTTGCTTTTGATGCTTCCTGGATTTTTGCAATTTGTTCTTCTGAATGTCCAGTTGTAGCAATTAGAACTGGAACTTTTTATCAATTCCCGCTTCAAGTACATCCTCCAGCAAACTAAAATGTGAAAAATCAATAATTGCATCAAAATCTACATCTTTTTCTTTCAGATTTTCAAAATCCCCATTTCCAAGCGGGTCAACCAGCCCAGCAAATTCATTTCCAGAATTTATTACTGATTCTTTTACATACTGTGCCATAACTCCAGCACCATATACTATTATCTTCATATTTTTCTCCTTGCAGTTATTAAAATTTTGTATAAATAGTTTTACTATAAAAAGACCGAAAATCTCGGTCTTTTTCTCATGATATTTCTATTATTTGCTTTAAATATGTTTTATTGCTAATTTTTATTCTGCACGAATTACTTCCATACGGTAAACCATCTGGATCCGTTACGAAATAATAATGTCCAGGTTTACCAGGCAAGCCCATAAGATCTGTTGTCTTGTATCCCATTGCCTTATGTTTTTCATTATCTCCTTCCAAGTCGTCCGAAGCAATTGCCAGATGTGAAAAACCGTCACCAATTGTATATGGACCGTGATCGTAATTATAAGTCAGCTCAATCTCAAAAACTTTCTCATGGAAGAGTCAAATAAACAATAGTAAATTTATGTTCTGGAAAAATCTTTACGTCGATCTTCCTTAAATCCAAATGCCTTTTTCATAAAATTCGATAGATTTTTCTAAATTTTTCTACACGTAAACAAGCGTGCAGCATATTTAACATAGCCATTTTAAATCTCCTTTAATCTTAATTTTTATAAAAACATTTTATAAAAATGTTCTAACTGCTTCTTGAACCACCCATATCCAGTCTAAGATTTGGAAGTTTTCCTTTTATCACTTTTCTTTCGATTAATGATTCTGAAGCTCCTACTTTTTGTCAATCTTTCTATAACTTCAATTATAAATTCATTATTTTCATCCACATCATAATCTGCAAAGTACTCCTAAAAAGCTCTCTTCCTTCTGGCGTTGAAACTGAGTATTTATATATTTTATAAGCTGATTTGTATTTTTATCAAGTTTTACAGTTCCCCGATAAATCAATATTATCAGAGACTTTTGTCATTTGGTGAGATTGTTTCTACTGAGTGAGCTACTTCAGAGATAGTTCCCGTACTGGTCTTCATACCCGATAGACGCTTCATAATGTTGCTGATCTACATCAATTTCAGTAATATAATGAGATCCTATTCTTTCGTGTCTTATAATTTTTCTGTATTCTTTTCCGTCTTTATAAAGTTTTTATAACTACATTGTCAATAATTCCGTTATTTGGAGCTAATCTTTCCATAAGTATCATCACGAATTTCCCAATAAACATATAGTGTTGTAGGATTTTTGGCATTAGAACGATTTCATCTACAAAAATATGATGCTGGTAATGGAGCCTTATCAAAGTAAATATCATCATGGTCGGATTTTCCATCAAATTCTACACCTTTTGCATATTTTTGAACGGTTAATTTCAGTCTCAGTATATCTACGTCTTATCTGATCTGGCGAAATTTTTCATAATTAAAAAGTCTAAATCCTTGAAAAATTTTTCTGTATCTTTTGCTAGGGCTTCCTACCAATTTTTATTTACAAAATTTCTATAAAACGTTCTGCTTCTCTTTATCAAAAAGTACTTTATTAAAAACTCTTTTCAATAATTTCCTTTTCAATAACTTCCCATAGAAATAAATCTTTCTAGTCTGTTTCAAATTTCTTGTTATATTTCCAGTTAATTTTTCATTTTACATAATTTCTATAATGTGTTCTGCTTCTATATTTGCTCCATTCCCATACCACCTTTACGTCATTTATTTAAAATTATTACTAAAAATTAACTATATTTTACATTTATTATACCACATTTTTAGAATTTCAAAATTTATTTCCTGCTCAAATTGCTCTTGAATACGTCGTTCCTAAAATATCCTGATCTTCCTGTATTTTTGTCTTTTTGCTCTTTCAATTGCTACTTCCCTTGCCATTCTTTTCAGCTTCTGCCTTAGTTGCCTCAACAATATTTACTCCCTAGAAATGACAACTTTATCTTGTCTTACTTCTAGAAAATCCACCTTCCAGATAGTATGTGACATCTTCCTTATCTTTTTCACGAACAAGCATTTCTCCTGCACCAATTGGTGTAATATAATTAATATGCTTTGCAAGTATTCCGATATCTCCATTTTCTGTACGTAATTTTACAAATTCAACAGGCTTTTTCAAAAACTAGTCTTTTCTGGAGTTACTGCTTCCAAAATAAATTCTGCTGCCATAAAGCCTCCTTCCGTTCCAAAGTATGCTTACTTTTTAACTTTAAGTATTGGAAAAACAGGGAGTGTATTATCCCTGTTTCTATTAAATATTATTTTTAAAAATTATTCACTCATCAGTTCTCGTGCTTTTTGCAACTGCATCGTCAATAGTTCCAACATATAAAAATGCCTGTTCTGGTAAATCATCGTGAAGACCGTCTAATATTTCCTTAAATCCACGTATTGTTTCTCTTAAAGGCACATATTTACCTTTCATTCCTGTAAATTGTTCTGCTACTGAGAAAGGCTGTGAAAAGAATCTTTTGGATTTTTCTAGCACGGTTTACTGTTAATTTATCATTTTCATCCAGCTCATCCATTCCTAGAATTGCTATAATATCTTGCAATTCCTTATATCTTTTGTAATACTTTCTGAGTTTCCCTTTGCAATTTTATAATGCTCATTTCCAACAATTTCAGGCTCAAGTATTCTTGAAGTTGAATCAAGAGGATCTACTGCTGGATAAATTCCAAGTGATGCAATTTGTCTTGACAATACTGTTGTTGCATCCAAATGAGCAAATGTTGTTGCTGGTGCCGGATCTGTCAAGTCATCTGCTGGCACGTATACAGCTTGTACTGATGTAATTGAACCTGTGCTTGTTGATGTTATTCTTTCCTGCAAGGCTCCCATTTCAGTTGCCAAGTTTGGCTGGTATCCTACGGCTGATGGCATTCTTCCAAGCAGTGCCGATACTTCTGATCCTGCCTGGAGTAAATCTGAATATGTTATCAATAAATAAAAAGTACGTTTTGTCCTTCCTTATCTCTAAAATATTCTGCCATTGTAAGTGCTGTAAGCCCCACTCTTAATCTTGCTCCAGGCGGTTCATTCATTTTGCCCATACACTAATGCTGTCTTATCAATAACTCCACTTTCTGTCATTTCGTTATATAAATCACGTCCCTCACGTGTACGCTCTCCAACTCCTGCAAACACAGAAAGCCCTCCATGCCCTTTTGGCAATATTATTAATTAATTCCTGAATTAATACTGTCTTTCCAACTCCTGCTCCTCCAAACAGTCCAATTTTTTCCACCCTTTTTAAGTATGGAGCAAGTAAATCTACTACTTTTATTCCTGTTTTCAAGTATTTCAGAATCTGTTCCTTGCTGTTCAAAAATGACGGTGCATCCTTATGGATGAGACTCCCTTAACACATCTGCATCTAATTTTTCACCATCATCAACCGCTTCTCCTAGTACATTGAAAATTCTTCCCAATGTAGCTCTTCCAACGGGAACTTGAATTGGTTTACCAGTATCGATAACTTCCAGTCCACGTCTTAATCCTTCAGTTCCAGACATTGCAACTGCTCTTACAACATTGTTTCCGTTGTGGGCGTGAACTTCAGCTACTAATTTTTCTCCGTTTTCCTTATACACTTCAAGTGCATTATAAATATCAGGCAATCAAAATTTTACATCTATAACTGGCCCAATAACTTGCACTAATTTACCTTTATTCATCAGTTACCTTTAACCTCCTTCTTAATTTATGCTCAGATTCTTTAAGGTTTAAAAAATAATTACTGCACTCTAAAGAACCACTTATAATTTCTGTCAATTCCTGTGTTATTTTTCCTTGTCTTTCACGGTTATACTGCACTTCCAAATTTCTTATCATTTCAGAAGCATTATCGTTAGCCTGTTTCATTGCCGACATTCTGGCTGAATGCTCACTTGCCGAATTTTTCAAGTAACGACTGATATAATTTTATATTCAAAACTTGTGGAACAAACGAGTTCAACACTTCTTCCTCTGACGGATCAAACACATATTCCTTTGTTGGCAATCCTTCCTCTATTGGAAGCAATTTTTCCACCTGAATATTATACTCAACTGCTGATACAAATTTTTGAATAAATCATATAGACTTCATCATAAAAAATCGTTTAAATAAAAACTGCACTACATCTTCACTGATTTTTACCAGTTTCAAACATTGTTTCTGGAATCATCTGTGTATACTCACTATCCACATTGATATCCCGATTTTTACAATATTCTTTTGCTTTTCTTCCAATTGTTACAACTGAAACATCTTTTTCCTTCCTTCTCAAACTGCTTTCTCATGCTCTCAAGCCTTCTAAAAGTATTTGAGTTAAAGCTTCCACATAACCCACGATCTGATGTCATCACTATAATTCCGACTCTTCTAACTTCGAGCTTCCCATCAAAAATTACAAATTTATTTCCCTTAAGACTTGCAACTAAATTATCAAAGCCTCATTTACAGCATATGCATAGTTTCTAGATTTTTAGAGTTAAAACCTGAAATTTTTAAATTTTGTAGAAGAAACAATATTCATTGCGTTTGTTATTTGGCTTGTATTTTTTACACTGTCAATACGTTCCTTTTATTTCTTTCATATTTGCTGACATATCATTTCACCCTGCTTTTACCACATATTCTTTTTAAAGTTCGTTATAAATTCATCTAGTCTACTTTTCATTTCATCGTCTAATTCTTTTTCTTCTCACGAATTTCAGTTAGAATTTCTGAATTATTTTTAAGCGCTTCTGATCAAATCTTTTTCAAATGTTCTAACTTTTCAGTTGGAACATCATCAAAATATCCATTTGTTACACAGTAAAAATGAAATTACTTGTTCCTGAACTCTAAATGGAGGTATATTGTGGCTGCTTTAATACTTCCATAATTTTAGATCCACGGTTAAGCTGATCTCTAGTTGCTTTATCCAAATCTGATCCAAACTGCGTAAATGCTAATAATTCATTGTATTGGGCAAGTTCCAGTTTTACTTTCGAAGCAACTTGCTTTCAGCCTTAATTCTGTGCTGCTCCTCCAACCCTTGATACAGAAACTCCTGCATTTATCGCTGGTCTGAATCCTGAATTAAATAAATCTGTTTCCAAGAATATTTGTCCATCTGTTATTGAAATAACATTTGTCGGAATATATGCCGAAATATCTCCAGCCTGTGTTTCTACAATTGGAGTGCTGTAATTGAACCTCCACCCAGTTTGTCGCTTTAATTTTGCTGCTCTTTCAAGCAGTCTTGAGTGAAGATAGAAAACGTCTCTGGATACGCTTCCCTTCCTGGACGGTCTTTTCAGCAGTAATGACATTTCACGATAGCTACCGCATGTTTTGATAAATCATCATAAACTATTAGCACATCTTTTCCTTGATCCATAAAAATATTCACCCATAGCAACCCCCTGAATATGGTGCCAAATATTGAAGTGGTGCTGATTCTGAAGCAGTAGCTGCAACAATAATCGTATATTCCAATGCACCTGCCTCTTCAAGTTTTTATAAATTTAGTGCAACTGTAGACCTTTTTGTCCAATTGCAACATAAACACATATAACATCATTATGATTTATAATTGAGTCAATCGCAATCGCTGTCTTTTCCAGTCTGTCTATCTCCAATTATCAATTCCCTTTGTCCCTTTTTCCAATCGGAAACATTCCATCTATTGCCTTTATTCCAGTCTGCATAGGCTGTGTAACAGGTTTTCTTGCGATAATTCCTGATGCCTGTCTCTCAATCGGCATATATTTATCAGCTGTTATCGTACCCTTTTCCATCAATTGGGTTTACCAAGTGCATCGACTACTCTTCCAAGCAGCTCATTTCCAGCTGGAACTTCAGCTACTTTTTCCTAACCCCTTTACTATAGCTTCCTTCTTTTTATCCCTTGTGTCTTTCCAAAAATTACTGCTCCAATGTTACTTTCTTCCAAGTTTAGTGCCATTCCGATAGTTCCATTTTCAAACTCTAAAAGCTCTCCTGCCATAGCGTCACTTAATCCGTAGATTCTGGCAATTCCATCTCCTACTTCCAAGACTGTTCCAGTATTGGAAATATCCAGTGAACTTTTGTAATTTTCGATTTCCTTCGGATTATTTTACTTATTTCTTCTGGCTTGATTCTCAAAGAAAAGCACCTCCGTTTCTAAAAAATTTTTCTTCATTTCTTCAATCTGATTTTTTATTGAACCGTTAATAACTTCATTTCCCAATTTTTAAAATCCCTCCACTGATTATTTCTTTATCAACTTCAAGATTTAAAACAATTTTACCGTATTTGTTTTCAAGTTTTTCTATTAGCAGTTCCCTTTGCTCCTCTGATAGCTCCTTTGCAAATATAGCAGTTATTGAAGTTTATTATTTTTCTCTCATAATAAAGTTTTTAAAAATATTCCTTTTATATCAACTAATGATAGACGCTGTTTTCTTACGATATATTTTCACTATCCCTAGCGATTCTTTTTGTAAAGTGGTCAAACGAGTTTTTCTAAAAACTTTTTCTTTTTCTGGAAATTTTATGAGAGGATCTTCCAAAATTTTTCTAAATTCCTCTTCTTCCTCATAATTTTCCATAAAAATATTTCAATACTTCCTAACTTCATTTATACTGTCAGAAGATTTTTGCTATATTGTAAATTGCTGATGCATATCTTTTTGCAATCTCATCCCTAGCCATTTTAATCTCCTATCTCATCAATAAACTTGTTTATAGTTTCATCCTGCTTTTTCATCAATATTTTCCTTGATGATTTTTCTGCAAGTTCAACTGCCATTTCCCCAACTTCCTTTCTGAAGTTCAAATTTAGCATTTTGCCGCATTTTCTCAATATCAGCTTCAGCCTTCATCATCATTCTTTTCCACGATTACTCATAGCTTGCGATATAATCTGATCTTTTCTGTCATCTGCCTGTCTTTTCAGCTTTTTATTAGAATATCATTGGCACGTCTTTTGGATTCCTTTTTCAATTTTTCCATTGTCTGTTCTTCCAATTTTCCTTTTCGTTTTCAACAATTTCCATTTCAGACAAAGCCAGTCTATCCTTCTAGCACTTTATCAATCTTTTTGCAAAAGTTCGTGATAGACTAATACTATAAAGTTTATTATCTGAATAGCCATCGTAAAATCAATGTTTACTAATCTTGCTCCTTCATTCATTTTTACTCCTTAATTTACATTATTAATCCTATTTTTGTTTCTCTAAAATTTATTATTTTCTTACCCTTTCAAGAAAATTAATAAAGAAAGCTATTACTAACGCATAAATTGCTGATGACTCTGTAATTGCAAGCCCTGTGATTAATGTTTGCATAATATCCTGTTTTAGCTTCAGGCTGTCTTGATACTGCCTCTACTGCATAACCAGTTGCAATCCCTTGACCCTAATCCTGCTCCAATTCCTCCTACTGCTGCAATTCCTGCTCCTAATAAAGCTGCTGCTGAACTATTCCTTCCATTCTCTAATCCTCCTAATTTTTATTAATTTATTTTTGTATTAAAACATAATATTTTTATTATAATTCTCTTATTTATACAAAAATCCCTTAATATTTAAATGACTTTGAACATATAAAAAGAATTACAAATCTGTATTTTTAACTCATTCTTCGCCTAACGCTTCACCTATATAAACTGATGAAAGTATTGTAAATACGAAAGCCTGTACTATATCCAATAAATAAATCCTAAATATAGCTGTATAAGCATCGGCCATCAACTGAAAAACGAAAAACTTCCCTTTCAGCATATTATTTGTCATTGACTGAAGCAATCCACGTCCAACAAGGCTATATAGCAGTCCTACAATTACAAGTCCTGCGAGCATATTTCCAAATAGCCGCATTGAAGTGTTCAGCACTTTTGAAAAATATCACACACATTTAACGGAAACATAAACCACATTGGCTCAAACAATGATTTTTATATATCCTTTTAGACCTGCTGCTTTATAGAAACTGCCAAGAAAGACAACAATTACCACAAGAGATAGCCCAATTGTAGTATTTGGATCTGCTGTTGGCGTCCTAAAAATGAGTTTTTACTGTTCTAATTCATTTTTCCTTTGACTGACATCATAATAAACGGGAAATAGGAAAGTACTTAAATTTGAAAACATTATAGATGCAAACAATGCCGCAAAAATGGTATATAAGTTTTTATGTTTTCCAAAAGGTAGTCAAAAAGGTATTTTCAATAAAATGATAGTATTCTTCCATAACAATTTGCATTTTTACTAGGCTTTTTCCACACTTATATTCTTTTGTCCCTAGCTCTTACGATAAATATAATTATCAGCATAACTGCCCACGTATCAAGGACTGTCTGGCTAAGCGAAAATTTAAAGTTCCCAAAAACAAAAATTAAAATAATGCGGTGCTTCAACAACTGAACTCGGTGACTCAAATTTTACTGGTAAAAACGTCGAAATAATTGATAAAATCATATTTCACAATAACTCATCATAAGAAATAAAAATCCCAAAAGATTTTAAAATTTTATTTTTTCATTATCTCCTCCTTTCTCCCAACTTTTGAGCAAAGATTTCAATATTCTTTGTTACCTATAATTATTATACTCCAATTAAATTTCATTTTGCAAATTTTATTCTTATTCATTTATTCCTTTTATTTAAAGCGCTTTTCTCTGTATTTTCCTATAACAAATAGCAAATTAATTAAATCCTTTCTTTTGTTTTCTCATTGCCTCCTTCAAACAGTACAATTAATTTATCATTTTATTATTTGATTTTCTTATTCTTGTTTACATTTCGAAATGAACACTAATCATTTTTCTTTTCCACTCTTTCATCCATATCTCTATATCCTAATAAAATAGTTCCTTCATTTGCTACAATTGTAGAAAGTTCTTTAAAAGTATATTCTCTGTCAAAATTTTCCAATATAGTTATCTGCTGAAAAACATATAAATTTACAGCCTTCTCCGCTAAATAATTCATCAAAAACATAATAAAAGTCTTTTTCTTTCAGATAGCTGACTAATTACTGAACTTATTATAGTGTCACTTATTATATAATCAGATACTTCTGTTAATTCTACGATTTCTCTATTTTTCATGCATATTTCGATGACAATACTTTTCCTTCAATGAAGATTTACTATCCAGTATTAATAACATTGTAAGCATTGATTGTAGCATCTTTGTGTTTCAAATCATCATAACTCTATTATAATACTTTTCGTAACTTTCAAGATTGAATTTTTCTTTCAATATACTCTTTTTCAGAAATTCTGTAATCTATGCATCTTCATTTTTACATTTCGTACCCCAAATCATCCTTTAAATGTTTTTCCACTTCTTATCCATCTTTTCCAAATTATATGAACTTCGAATCTAACTCACATATTCAGTAAAGTTCATCAATTATTTTATATATTCTTTATTATACCCTAAAATTAATAGTCTTGCTTTTAGGCAAAATTACATCTTCCGTACCACTTTTCCATTGAAATTTTTCTATTTTTAACTCTTCAAAATGAAAATTCTGGATAACCATCGTCAGACTGAAAAAGAATAGCTCATCTCCTTCCTCTATACACATCCTATATTTTCACCATCTATTATATTATTATTAAATTTTTCGTAAAGTTGAAAATTATATTTTTGTATTCCTGATAACTTGCCCTCTGCATTTCTATTGATAAATTTCTTTCAAGCTATTATTTTATCCAAATTTTTCTTATATTCCTAATACAATGCTTTGTAACGCAATTTAACGAAATTTCCTTAAATGTTTTTCCCTATTAGCTCCTTACAATTTTAGTAGAAAATAAATTTCATCATTATCATAATTTCTAAAATTTCTGTTGCAATAACACTAAACTCCTGGCTGTCTACTTGCTTGTGCTGTAATCGTGATAACCACTTTTCATGGAATATAAAAGTATATTCTGATCATTTTGGAAGCAAAAATCCATCAGTTCTTTTATTATGTTCATCTTTATTTCTGTAATTATCTTTTAGCTCTTAACGCTAAAATACATTTTTATAGTATTTATATCTTCATCTTCTTCTGAGAGAGTATAATTATTGATTCTGCGTTTCTCAGGATGAACAATATTTAAAGTCATCTATATCTATTATACTTCCTGAACAGCAATATATTTTAGTTTGATAAGTTTTATGACTTTTTCCATCAGAAATTATGAAAATTTTTCAAAAGTTCTTTTGATTTATTCTTAAATTTATTTCGTCTTCCATTTTTATTTTATCATTTTAGAAAGTATCACTATATTTTTATGATTTGCATTTGAAATCACCAGTTCATATTATCTTAAATATTGTCGATTCCATCCCAAAATAAGCGTGAAAATCTTTTTACAATCTGTCCTTTACTGAATTTCAATAAATAAAATTATCAAGCCCTGTGTCAAAACTCAACTAATGCACCAAAGATTAATACTCCAAGTAACGTAACTACAGTGACCTGAATTCTATATCCCCATAATCTGTCATTTTGCAAACCCACTTGGATCTATTACAGCAAGAATTTTGCCAAATCGTCTAATTAAACTTAAACTTCCAGTTTCATTATGTGGTATCAAGATTCATCGAAAACTAATATAAATGAAAATACAACAACTGTAAGAATCATTGTTACAGCAAGCCATGCTATTATTGATACAGTTCCTTTGGATAGTGTGTCTTCTAACATTCCACTGTATTTTTGTTTTTCAGTTTAATTCTGTTAAAAGAATCAGATTCTTTTTCGTAGTACTTTCCTCCTACTTTTTAATCCATTTCAAATATTTTAAGCTATATATAAATTTATTTAATAACAAACTATAAGATAAAATAAATATTTTTCAAACAAGATTTTGATATTTGAGTTTATAATTAAATTTTTCTATTCAATTTGAAAAACCTTACAAAAACACAAACTATTTTTATATTTACACTCTATAGTATATCCAATTTTTATATTTTTCAAATTTTATTCAAATATAAATTATAAAAATCAGCACTACTGAAAGTCATAACACTTCATACTACTAGTTTCTCCTTTTCTTTAATCTCTGTAATTAGAATCCTTGATTTTTCTCTATTAGCATAAGGTCCTTGTGCTAAACTGCTTATTGCATTTTTAGGATTAGTTTAATAATGATTTATAGCTAAAGAATATGCTTCCTTTTACTTCTGGATAATTTCTGTTGAATTTACCTGATGTGAATTCTTTTTGCATTTTGCCAATCATTAACTTCTGTATGTAGCTTGTCCTATATAGATTTGTTTTTGCTTTGACCTGCATATTTACTCCACCATTTTCAAGTGTACTTGTACTCAGCAGCTTTATGCCCTGATTCCAGTAAATTTGCGGTGCTATAATCTATCCACCTTTTATTCATCCACAATCAAAAATATCTGCGCATAAATCATCGTAGTTTTGAACTCCAGCTTTTCGTTTCAGAAACCTCTAGATGGATCTGAGATGCATTCTCCATACTCAAAAGGACTTATTCCAAATTCTACATTTTCATTTTCTCATGAAGAATGCAATTTCTCAACTAATTTAGTTGCATTATTTCTTCTCAGTCACCAACTGATGAAAATTTGTGTCCATATTTCTGATACTGTGCAGAATCAGGATATTCTTGATTTTTCAACTTTATATGGATAAAAATAGTCATCCATATGAACACCATCAACATCATAATTTTTACAACTTCAACGATACTGTCTTCACAACATAATCAGTAACTTCAGGAATCTCCATGGATGAGTACAATTGTCCTCCATAAGCTACTGTCCATTCTGGTTTTACGTCCAATATTATCTTTTGATAATTTTATCTTGAACTAGATACCGAAAGTCTATATGGATTGAAACCATGCTAGAATTCTATCCCTCTTTTATGTGCTTCTTCTACCATAAATTTTAGTGGATCATATCCTGGATTTATCCCTTGAGTCCCTGTTAAATATTCAGACCAAGGTGAGTATTTGGATGGATAAAAAGCGTCTGCTGCTGGCTTAATTTGCAAATACTGCATTCATATTCCATTTTTCACATTATCAAGCAAACTGTGTACTCTCTTTTTGCTGCTCAACTACTCAAGTCCTTTTTGACGGTACAAATCAATGTACTTACACTGGCTACCCCCTCCTCTTAATTCTTGCTTTTTCAGTTACTTTTTGATTATCAATTTTGATGCATTATGATTATTTTCATAATAATATTAGAGGGCATTTAATGTGGTTGCCATTAAAACCGTAATTGCTAATGCTGGTATATATAATTGATTTCACCAATATCTCCTTTCTGAATGTCGTCTTAATATCATTTTAGTACATTTTAATTTTCAACATATTATTCTTATTTTTATATATAGTTTGTCGTAATATATTATACAATCTATGTTATAAAAATATTTTCTTATTTTTATACTTTTAAATGATAAATTCAAAATAATATCAATTTCTCAATTATAAAATCTATGAATCTAAAAAGATTGAAAATTTATAATATATCTGTTTAATATTTTTATTTAAAAATACTCACTAACACATCAATTTCCTTCAATTTTTGAATATTTTCATCAATTCTATTCTCGATAATATATTGAATCAGTTTTCATTCCTCATCAAAATAGTATCTTTTTCAGTAATTTTTGATTTTTACTATTGAAAAACCTCTCCAACTTCAGATTGCTTTTCTTTTATACCAATTCGCATTTATATAATACGGAACATTATATTTTTGAGTTCTATCATAAATAAAATAAACTTTTCCATTTTTATATAGTATTCTATTAAACTATTCCAGCTTTCACTATAATATTCCATTATAATAATAGTTCCATTTTGAAAATAATATTTTATAGCACCACCGTCTGTACTCTTTTGACTATCCTCAACTCCTTTACTACATAATTTTTTACAGCATTCGTATTGTATATTCTTCTAATCTGAGCAGTTTTATTTTCAATATTTGATTCCGAAAATTATACAACTAATTAAAATAGCTGATATTAATTTTTCTAAAATTTTCATAAATCCCCCTCTTTAACTATGATATTCTTTCTATATAATTCTGTCCTAACTAACTTATAATTTTAGTAATAATCATCTAGTGGATGTATGTTCTTTTTATATCTTCATACAAAAGTAAAGACCAATAATCAATGCATAATTTCAAAATCAAACTAATATTGGCAAATGATCTGAAAGCTGAGTTTGTATAACTTCATAACTTTTTACTTTTATTTCCTTTTGAACAAAGTATAAAATCAAGTTCACGTTTGGGATTCCAGCTTGGAAAAGTCGGATCTTTTCTTGTATTTATATTTTAGGGTTAGAAGCCTGTAAAAACATCTCAATTTCCTCTTCTCCCCAGACACATTAAAGTCTCCAGCAACTGCATAACTAGCTTTTGCAGTTTTTCCACAAAATTGTAAAGCTGCACAATCTGTTTCTGTCTTGTTTTTCCACCAAGTGCCAAATGAACTAGAAACACTACAATATCTTTTGTTTCCACCTCAATAATCAATTTTTCATTCCAATATCCAGATAATGAAATTTTTCCCGTAAAACAGGTTTTTAGAAAGTAATGCATTTCCTGCTTTCTTACCATTGGAAATTTCATATAGTTGGAATCTTCCTCATATTTGTACTGATAAACATTATTATTTCTAGTAATTCTTCCAAGAAGTGTAGCTCTGATTTCTGCTATACATTCTAAATGAACCAAGATCAACTTCTACAAGTCCCACAATATCAGGCTTATACTTATTTATAAATTTTCCAATCCGATAAATGTGCTTTTAATAGAACGTCCAAATATCTGCATATGTCTTAAAATGGCTGATTCAGATACTTTTCCTAGTTCCATATCGAATATTATACAAAAGAAATTTCATTTCCTCCTTCACTTTCTCTTTTCACATATTTATAAAATTCCTTTTATAACAATTCCAGCTTAAAATCAAAAAGTGGATAAGCTATACGTCAGCTATAAATGCTCCACTACTTTTTTACACTTTTCCATTTTAATTTAGTAAAATAATAAACATTTATTTTTACTATCCCAACTCCATCTCCAAACGGAAGCATTACAAAATTATACTCTTCATTCCAACTTTTTCTATAAACTCTTTAGCTTTTTACAATTGTCTTATATCTTTTTGAATTTCTTCCTTATCTGTTGCAACCAGTCCACGAAACATTAGATTATCAATAAAAATAATTCCATTTTCATTGAGAAGTTCATAACTCATTTCAAAAAAACTTCAAATACTGCCCTTTTGACGCATCAGACAAAAATAAAATCATATTTCACATTCTTATCAAGTTTTCGAATTTCTTCCAAAGCATCTCCAAAAATCATCTTATTCTTTTCGAATAATCCAAGTTTCTTGAAAATTTTCCACAGCTTTTCTATAACGAATTTCATCAATTTCCATTGTTGTCAAAACCCGCCATTTTCACTAGCAATTTGTGCCAAAAAATAGCCCCTGAGTATCCTGTTGCGGTTCAATTTCCAAAAATATTTTCGAGCTTTATATTTCTAGCTGTAAAAATCATATACTAGTACTTCATCCGTAATAATCGGCACATTTTTATCTAAACTTTCGTTTTTATCTCCTTATAATTTTATTCTTTATTTTAAATAAATTCTGTGCGTATTTCGATGATTCTATAAAATTTTCTATCATAATTTTTCCTTTTTCTTTTATTGTATACTGACATTCCTTTAAAATTGAATCTATAAGGTTTGAACAGTATACTCATAACTTTTAATCTCAACTTTCAAACTTTGCTTTAATCCAAATTATTTTAGATAAATCAGCAATTTATTCCATTTTATAAAACATATATTATATTTCTTTTTATAAGAATTTTACCTTCTCCTTATATTAAGAATGGTTAATAACAAATCCTACACTTACATTATTTGTGTTAAATCCAAAATTTTCATTTCTCAACTTTAATTTTTATATTTTTAATTTAATATTTAGAGCATTTCCCCATTTTTCAAAAATAGGCAGCATAACTGAAAATACAATAGTCCGATAATTACTCCAATAAAAATTATAGAAAGTGAGCTCAAACATTTTTCAAGAACCATTTTATCTTTTCACTCACTTTTCATAATAAATTTCATTTTAAATTAAAAAGAAATTTTCATTTCTCAGTCTTTTTCCCCACAGTGAGAAAACTACTATATTCATTATCAAAAAGTTGTATTTTTAAAGATTTTTGGATACTCTCCTTTCTATTTTTCAAAAATAATCTTTTTACTTCTTCATTCAATATATGACTTTTGGAATTTGTACACATTTTTAAAGATTGAATCAATGGAGACATTGGCATCTGTCAAAGAATCACATATTTCTATGTAAAATTCAATATGCAAATATTTTTATACATTTGCCCAATCATTTTTTGTTTTTAAAAATTTTTCAAAATTCTTTTCATTTCTTTCCAATTCTTTAATCCAAAAATAAAAAGATTATGGCAATTAAAAATAAAGACACTATATTTATCCGTTATTTTACTAATATTTATCACGATTTGCGTAACTTTTTGGCAATTCCTGTCCAATATCAGAATAAATTATCACAAATTTAGGCACTACAAATTTTAAGAGTATGAATACAATAACCAATGCTGTAACTATAACTGTTACTGGATAAATGCTCAAATTTTTCACATCTTTTTATTTTTCTGATTAAACTCGTACTTTCTCATACAGATTCTTAAAAACTATTTCCAAATTTCAGTTTCTTCCCCAATTTTAATCATTTCCATAAATTCCTTATTTTGCAGTAATCTTTGAAAAAGCCCTATGAAGAGAAACTCCCTTTTTCAATCTGCTGTTTTGTACCAATTATCTTACTTTTCAAATCTCCACTATAATTCTGTGCAACAATTCCAAGTGTATCAATTAGCGAAATTTTGCCATTTAATAAATAATACACACTTTTTGTAAATGATAGCAATTCCTTTTTCATTAATTCCACTTTTATTATTCTTTATAATATTTATCATTTTAATTAATCCCCCTTGATTAATTACAAATCATTCATTATTTTTACTGTTTTTTCCAACTGCAATTTTTCCCCAATGCAATCGATCCGATAAATCCAGCTTCATCCAAGCCCCGGATAAACGACATAATCTTCAATTTTTCTAAAATTTCCTCTTTTTGAACATAACCGTTTAAAAATTCCAGTACATATTTTTCTAATTAATGGGAACAATTGCTGTTGTTTCATAACTCCCTCCACCCATAATTATTTTTTTGTGGCGATAAAATTAAAAGTATAATTCACAACAGCCTGAGCCAGTAATATAGCTTCCATGTCCCAAACTTCATCTCTATCAGCAAAGTTCAAATCCTTTTTTACCCCATCTATCTTCTATCGCGAGACCCTGCTGCCATTCCTTCCATACAGTCCTTATGGAAAAGGGCATCTTCCTTCAATTTATCATCTTTATGTCTTTTTCAAGAATATGTGTCCCATTTCAGGGTGAGTCAAACCTTGAAGCATTTACCATCAACAACTGCTCCAGCCCCAATTCCAGTTCCAACAGTAATATACATAACATTTTTCAAATTTTTCTCCAGCACCCCCACCAGCTTTCCGCAAGCGCTCGCTCCATTTACATCTGTATCAAATTCCATTGGAACATCATAATGTTTTTCAACTCTCCTATCAAATCATAATCGCTCCAGTAGGGCTTTGGAGTTTTTGTAATATATCCGTAAGTTTTTGGAGCCTTTTTACAGGATCAATCATCCACAACTCCCGACACCCATTACATCAAATTCCTTGTCTTTAAAGTATTCGATAACTTGTGCCATTGTTTCTTCAGGAGTTGTAGTTGGAATACTTACCCTGTCAATGATTTTTCCATCTTCAGTTCCCAATCCACATATAAATTTTGTTCCCCAGCTTCTACTGCTGCAATAATTGCCATAATTTCACTTCCTTTTTCTTTTTTAAATTTTTATTTGTATTTTTATTTTAAAACACCTTTAAATTAAAGGACATTTCATTTTTATATATATAATATATTGTCATTATCCTTGTAAAATTCTATTATTTCATCTTGCGTTGCAGTAGCCGTTCCTATTTTTGCCACTACAATTCCAGATGCCATATTCGCAATTACTCCAGCCTCATATAAATCCGCTCCAGCACATATCGAAAGTAAAAATGTCGATATAAAGGTGTCTCCAGCCCCTGTAACATCATAAACTTCCCTTACTACAGTTGGTATCCTCTTATGTTTTTGTTCTAAACAGTAAAACTCCCTCTTCACTCCGAGTAAAGCTACAACATTGTCTAGTTTTAAATCATCCTTTAACTGAGCCATTTTTCAGCAATTTCTTCCTCGCTCGTAAAATTTTTTTCATTCAAAATAATCCAAAATTTCTTTTTCTATTTGGTGTCATTGAAGTTGCTCAACATAATTTTTAAAATTTTGCGGCTTTGGATCAACCATTACTTTTTATTATGTTTTCTTTGCTATCTCTATTACTTTTCTGATAAATATTTTGTAAGAAGCCCCTTATTATAGTCAGAAATCAGTACTGCATCAATATTTTCAATATTTTTCAAAAGTTTTCCAAAAAGTTGATTTTGAATATCTTCTGAAATATCAGCTATCCTTTTTCCCAATCCAATCTAAGTAACTGTTGACCTTGTGACAAAACTCTACTTTTTAATAATTGTTGGACGTGTTTCATCCTTCACAATTCCAACAGGATTAACGTTTTTATCTTCAAGTTCCTTTATAAATTTTTCTCCATTTTGCATCATTACCAATTACTCCGTAAACGAAAAACTTTTGCTTCAAGCGAAGTCAAGTTATTTCGCCACATTTGAAGCTCCTCCTAACACAAATCTTTCCTCTTCAATATTCACAATCGGAACAGGTGCCTCTGAGAAATCCTGTTAACTTTCCCAATTAGATACTCATCCAGCATCATATCACCAATTACAGCAATCCTGACACTATTAAATTTTTATTATTTCTTCAAGCCTTTGAATTGAAATCATCTTTATCCTTTCCTAAATTCAAATTCATTAATTTACTGTCAAATTATAATTTTTAATTTTTAGTCTTTATTTAGTATTATACTACATATTTTTGGAAATTTGCAGTATAATTTTATAAAGTTTTCATTTGAACTGAAAAATTTAAAATGATTATATTAAGTTTTATCTTAGATTACTGCTTCAATTTTCAATGTAAATATCCCGCATTTCCCTATTGGTACGTCGATACTTAAACAATGGACCAATTATAGGGTGATAACACTGGCACTCTTCTTATCGTTTCCTTGCTCACATCCTGCTTTAATCCTCCGATGAAAGTCGAGTCACCATTATTCAACGTAATTGTTGTTTTTAGTCTGATTCTTCTGTTTAGCTCAGAAGATGCGATTATAGCTTGAAAGTTAACTTAAAGTTGCTTATTTCCGTATCAATTTTAAGCAAAAATTTTCTTTATTCCGTTAATTTTTCTTATTTCAGGATTTATTCTAAAGACTATACCAGCTTCAGAAAAATCGGCTCTACATATTCTGTATCTTTCTTTGTAGTCTTTTTTCTCCAACAAGAACTTCCTCTGTAACCTTTAATTCTCCTTCCTCATTTTTCCATAATCATAAGTGTCGGCATAGCCTCAATCCGTATATCTCCATTTTCCTTCAACAAATTAAAATCTATTCTAAAAATCGTCCTCCTTTTTGATTGACGCAATCGAAAACTTCTCCATTTTAAAAATTTTGCCACCAGATTATCTTTAGTCGCATTAGAATTATTACTATTTTATGCTCCAGTCAATTCCAAGCCGCTCAAACAGATTTGAACTTGTATCAATTATAGTTCCCTTTATTATAATCTGCTCCTTTTCCTTATCCAGCGACTTTATAATCCTTTTTCATCTCCTCAACTTTACTCTCATCTCCACTAAAAATTACTTTATTGTCAATTCCAATAACTTCAAATCAAAAATCCATTAAGTGCCTCAGTAATATCCTTTACATTTCTGTATTCAAGTCAACTTCTCCAGTTTTTCTTTTTAACTTCCTTTACAGTCTGCTGTACATTATTCTGATTCTGTCCTGACTCTTATTTTTCCTCTAGTTACAGGATTATTATCTTTATTATCCTTTTATTACTGTTTTCCTCTTATTATCACTATTTTTCCTTTTTCAGCCTGTACTTTCTTCGGAACTTCATAAATAAATATTTTTAGCATTTTTCCACATCACTCTTATTCACGTAATCAGCTGCTTTTGCTCCAAAAATATTACTCAAAGCAATCAAAAAGCCAAAAAGCAAACAATTAACAATCTGTAACTTCTCTTTTTCAAAATTTCTAATCCCCACTTTCAAATATGTGATTTATGCAATTTTTCCCTTTATTTTCAGTATTAATCTTTCTTTTTGTCTGTAACTTTCTCTATAAAGCCAAGCGAAAATTTTTAAATCCATCGCTCGTGAGTTCCATAAAACATTTTGGAAAGTATCAATATATTTTCTGCTTTTGTCACAAAAATAAATAAACTTTCCAAAATCATTAAGACTTCCATACATCGTAAAATGAATATATTTGAGCCTATATCCATTGCGTTCCCACATTTTCCGACTTTTGAGATTTCCTTCATTTTAAGCCCGCTGTCATGCGAAAACACATAAATCATCTTCTTTAAATTCAGATTCATTTTTATCGACAAAAACGACAATCTTTGAGTCAATGCCAATATTTGATTGTATTCTCCCATAATTCTTTCACGTTCTGACTTTTCTCCTCCACTACATCTACAATCTTACTTTCCAGATTCCTTTTTATTCTCAATCAAAATCTTTCTATTATTCAAAACCTCTTATATTTCGCATACTTTTTGTTAATACTTATCAGCATAAAAACAACTCCAGCCAAGTATCAATATCTTCAAATTTAATTTTATCATCCTATTTCTTCCTATATCTTTATTCTATTAAAAAGTTTAATTACGCACTAAAACTTAAACATTTCTGACTATTTGGCTTAAACTATTTAATATTTATCAATTTTAAAAATGGTTCAAAGTACATACTCAAAAACCGTTGCAGTATCATTATCCTTCAAATACCCCAATTCAGAGCTTGGATATTTTTCTCAAAATATTATTCTCAAATTTTTTTCAAAATTACTAAAATTCTCCATCTCCCCTGTACAGTCCACTTTGTATTCTCATAATTAATTTCAGTATAGTCAATACCATTTTTACTATTTTCAACCAAAAAGATTTTATAACCGAATAATATTCTCTCCTTTTATCGCTCCATCAATTTCACGAAAGTGTAGCAAGCTCCTTTGAATAATCTGGAATTTCCTCAGCCTTTCTTTTCTTCAAATAATCCTTTTTCTAGCGATTTTATCTCCTTCTGAATAATCTCATTTTCAACAGTCTCAAGTGGAATTGAATTATAAATCCAAAAAAATACCCAATGATACAAATTCCAGCAATAACAACATCAGAAAATTTTATATTTTTACACTCTCTTTTATCAAAAATTGCCGTTTTATTCACAAAATCAGGACTATCCGAAAGTTCAGCCCCTGTAAATATAACTTTTTACATCATTTTCTCCACTTCCAACAACTATCATATCTCAAAATCAAAGTTTTTCAACATCATCCACATCCTCAGTTTTAAGCTCAATTTTTCTATTTCAGTAATTTTTCTCATCCACAATTAAAATTCTAAGGCTATTTTTCTTCCCCAATCTGCAAAATCTCTATTCTATCACTTTTGTTCCTGACTTTACACCATTGCTAAAAATCTCTTGATTATCCTACTCTCTTCATTTATATCAATTTCCTCTATTTCACCAAAAATTTCCTATCAATATCTGAATTTTTCAATAATTCCTGTTTTCCTGGACACTTTCAAAAATTTCCCCTATCACATTCTGAAAATTTTCTTCATTTCCAAAAATTATTTTCATTTTTCAAAAATTTTTCATTCTGATTTATTTCAAAATTTCCCGTCCCTTATAGTAATTATAAACAGCCTCAAAATCTATTTTCAGCTCTGAAATTATCACAGAATATTTTTCAGGCAATTTTTACTTTATTAATCTCCCTTTTTATCCAAATAAATATCTAAAAATTGATTTTCCAAAATGATTTATAACGAATTTTCTATTTACAAAACTAATCTTTTTCTTAAAAATTTCGAAATATCTTCCAAATTTACAGACTTTTTCTCTAACTTTTCAACATTATTTTCTATCAGATTTTTCCACATTTTTCTCCAAAAGTACTAAATAAAAATATGAAAAATGTAAAATTACAGTCAGCTTTCGTATTTTTCAATCTGATTTTTCCTCAAAAACGATTCTAAAAAGCCATTTCTAGCTCCTGATTTTCAAAAATATATTTCTTCGTTAAAATATATATAAATTTTATTTTTACTTCTTATATATATTTTTATTTTTTCTCCCATCACTCCCCTTTTAATATTTTTATCTTATTTCTAGTATTCCATTTTGAACAGTTCTATAAAAACCTGATTCCAAAACCCTCATTTTCCACTTCCAGCGAACTTAATCTCCTAAACTCTACCTTTTCCTGAAAACAATATCTCTTCATTCAAAATTTTCCTTGCAAAAACAACTTTCAATTCACTATAAAAACCTTATTTTCTTCAAGTGGTAAGTAATATTCATTATCACTACTGTCTCTTATTGACAACCTCATAATTCCCAACACTTTCAGCATCTTTTTGCTAAAAAATCAAATTTTTATCTCAATAGTCTGCCCATTTTTTAAGAATACTGTCAAAATGCACTCTCTCCTATCTAACAAAACTGTATTCCCATCAAATAAAAACCCTTTATTCAAAATTCGTTCTACATTCTGATTTTTCCTTCTGTAGCAAAAATTTCTTCTCAACCTTATTTTCCTTTTGGCTTTTTCAAAAACTACCATTTCCTTTTTCTGTCGCACATAGTAAGCAAAAATTAATTGAAAATGCTGAAATTATTGACAAAATTACCCAAAAACATAAACAAGGCTAGCCCCTCATTTCTATATTCTTATTTTTCCCCCAAAGTTTTATATTTTTCAATAACCTAAAAATATCTATTCCTCATTATCCAAAACCTCAATTTAAATTCTCACAGCCCCTAACACTATCATTTTTCTCACTATTTAACTTAATAATCAGTAATTCTCCCACTTTCTCAGAACTTTGCCTCACGAAATTTTCCAACTTCAGCTCTACTTCCAAATTTTTCAAATCTTCCGCATCAGAAATATACAATTTTCCTTTATCAAATTCAATTTTTGTAAAATAGTTCATTCAATTTAAAAACTATTTGATTTTTCTTTAACAAAAATATTATTATTCTCTCCTTCATAAGAAAATCCTTGAATATCTCTATTCTTTATATCCAAAACAATTTTTATCCATCGAAAAATACATTTTCTCCATACATTTCTGATTATCCTTCTTTGCCTTTTCTACAATAACCACACGTTTTAAGAACACAGAAACTACGAATACAAGCACAGAAAATATAAACATGCTTATTAATATTTCGACTAATAAATATCCTTCTCTTTTTTCATTTATTTTCCTCCTGCAAACTAATTTTTTAACTGCTTTTCATCAATATTTGGAAAATAATAATCCTTTATTTTATCAATATTTATTTCAAAAATGTATTCCTTCTGCCTCAAAGCTCATTCTAAAATGCCATCCGTTCTCTTTTTATTTCCACATTGTTTTATCTTCCTGAAACTTTCCCTTTTTATCTAGTTTTTGTTCCAATTTTTCAAAATTGATATTTTTCTCAATTGCAAATCTATTATAAAAATCATCTACTTTTTGAAATCTCATATTTTCAATAAAATTTACAATTTCATCATATTTTTGCCTTTAATATTTTCAGCCATATTTTCAATGTTACATTCTTTTCATTTAAATTATCGACTTTGATATCCGTTTTAAATGTCTGTAAAAATAAATTTTGCAACTGGTACAATGATAACTGTTACAAAAACATCGAAATTAAACTCTCAATTAAAGTTTCTCTATTCTTTCTCATATTTTCCCCAACTTTTTATTTTCCAAAAATCTCAAAAATTACATAACTTATGATTATAAACAGATTGCAAATGGAATATATTCATACTTTTTCCACTTTTTAGAAATAAAAATAAAAAGCAACTATTCAGAAAAATATACAAAAATCATATAAAAATTTACAATCTTTCTCCACTCAAAAATATCTAAAAATACCACCAATCCCCATCATCAGCTTCACATCCCCAAAAGCCTATCAGCGTTTTTCCAAAATAATCTTCTAAAATATAAAGTACTACTCATGGGCATTGAATAAGCACGAAATTCCCAGATAATAACCTTCTAAATTAGTATTTTGAATTGCTGATATCAAATCCTAATGAAGTAAAATAACAAAAACTTTCTTCAGGAATAATCCTTTTTCAAATCAATCAGATAATTCTATACAATATTTTCACAATTTCAAAGCGCAATATTCATTATTTCCTAATTTCTTCCCTGCAAAATGCCTTACTTCCTGCAGATACTTTTGGCAAAAACTTCTCCATTCTGATAAACTACATTTCCTTCAATGTTTCCAATCTTAAATTTTCCCGTTGCTGTCCAGCCCAATTCCAAGTTTATTAGAGATTTCATGCTCTGTTAAAAATATCCTGTAAGTTCTTAGGTTGCATCTCCACCATGATCAATGCTCCAAGAGTTGTCGTATTATTAAGCTCCGCAACTGCTCCAATTACCTTGCTTCTATTCGCCTTATTCAAATACTTGCAACTTGTGGCACTGCAATTGCCGATATTATCGTAATAATCGCTACTACCAGTATTACCTCTACGAGTGTAAACCCTTTTTCCCTTTCCTTTACAATCCTTTGTTTTCTTCCCTTCTTTTTCATCAATTTTACTCTTTTTCTTTTTTGAAACCTTATCCATAATTACCCACCTCTTTTTGTGTAATTTTTATTTAATAATTTATACTATATTTTTAAATAAAGTCAATATATAAATTAAAAATATTTTTAAAAATTTTTAATTAAATTTTTATAAATTTTAGTTTTTACAAAAAGACTGTACCTAGAAATTCATTTTCTAAGCCAGTCTTTTAACATTCATATATTACACTAATCTTTACCTATTATAATGATAACCTGAATATTCACAACGATTTCTTTCATCACAAATTTTTCTATTCCCTACAGTATTTGGTAGCTCAACACATCCAACAATAAATAATAGAAATATTAACGTCATAATTAAAAAGTTTAATAATATTTTCATAAAAATTCTCCTTTTTATCTATAATAATAAATTAATAAGGTTTTCCTTCATTCTAATTTCTCCCTTGAATCTCTTATACAATATGGTCTTTTATCATAGCATTTATAATTACAGATCTGTCATAATCTGAAGTATACCCTCTCAATTCTCTACCTCTATTGTATTTTGCCCATTCCTTTTGGACTAAAAGTTCACACGAAGCCACACTCAACATTAAAGAACCTAAGAACAACACTCTGAGTAGATTTTTCGTACCAAATTCCTCCTAAGTTTATAAAAATTTTGTATTTTTCTTTTTATTATAGTGTAACTTATATTTTGATATTCTAGTTTTTAATTTCCTTATCCATGATTAGAAGTTCATTATAAAAAGACTGTACCTAGAAATTTACTTCCTATTGCCTGTCACGCTTTTCTTATTTTAAAATTTATTTTTAATAGTTTTGTCATAATATATTATACAATCTATGAAAAAGAAAAAGTATTTAGTAGTTTATTGAATCTGATAAATTTTTCAACATTTTCAATATTAATAACTTCAATTTCTTTATTAATTTTCTTAATTAGTCCTGCCAATACCTTTTCCAGGTCCGATTTCCTATGAGATTTTTGTAACTCCATTTTCAGCTAGTTTTTATTTATTGTGCTACCATTTTACTGGTCCGAATGTTTGATTATATAGTTCATTTTAGTTTCATCAGCAGAATTTAAAACATTTGCTGTAGGTATTTTGCAATAATCGGAGTTGTTGGATTATTCAAGTGTAATTTTCAAATTCTCAAAATTTCTGCAACAGGTTTCATTAATGATGAATGGAAAGGTCCTGAAACTGCTAGTGGTAATGCTCTTCTTGCTCCTTTTTCCTTAAACAGTTCAAGATCAATTCACTTCTTTTCTCTCCAGCAATAACTGTCTGTTTTGGCTCATTATAGTTTACTGCCTCCACGATTCCATCAATTTCACCACATAGTTTTCTACATCTTCTGCACTAAGCCCCAATGTGCAGCCATTCCACCGTCAATATTGGCACCGCTCATTATTCCCCTCTTTTTGAAATCAATTTTAATGTATCAATTTCATTTTAAAACTCCAGCCGCATATAAGGAACTGTACTCTCCCAAACTATGTCCAGCCACGAAATCAGCGTTTATACCTTTTCTCTTTTAATAATTTTTGTTAAAACAACCGAAAAATAGTGCGATTGCAGGCTGTGCATATTTTGTATTTTAACTCCTCATCTGTTCCCTCAAAATAACTCTTTTATATCTTCATTATAAAAACTCATCAATTAATTTTTATTATCATCATCACTTCATCATACAACTTTTTCCCATCCCAGCATACTAGGTCCCTGATCGTGGAATACAAAAGCAATTTTTGACATAAAGTTCTCCCTCTTATTTTCATATTTTTATAATAAAATTATTCATTTAATTTTACTTAAATCTTAAAATTCACTAATTTATTATTTTAATTTTGAAAAAATTCAAGTGATTTTTAAATAAATATTCATTGTATACTTCTGCTCCATCTATTTCTTCATTTTTGATTCTTTAATGTCTTTGCTGCTAAATTTAGTTAGTTTATATCAGTAATTTCCTTTACACCAATTCCAAAGACAAGTAGTCCTAAAATTAATGGAACTATAAAATAATGGCAAGTCTTCCATACATATATGAGTAACGTATAAAATATATTCCTACAATCCAAGAAAATCCATCCATGTTTTTCTTCTTAATAAGAAAATAACCTCCCACAGAATCATTACAACCTGATAGTTTACAATATATTTCATAATATCCTCAGGTATGAATTTAAACAAACTTAAAACAATTATTACCAATCCCCAAAAATATTTTTGAATTCATAATTTTCCTCCTATAATTTTTATTTTATTCATTAAAAAGTTCATAAAATCCACATCAATCTATTTTTCAAATTTATCTTTTGTATTATTCTAGCTTTTCTACAACTCAATTTCTAATTATTTTACAACTATTTTGAAATTTCTACCAAAAATCGAACCATAAGTCAGTCCACCACCAAATCCAGTAGCAACAAACTTATCGCCTTCTTAAGTTTTTCCTTCCTTTATTGCCTCATCAAGTGCTATTGGAATTAGATCCAGCCGAAATATTTCCATATTTGTCCAAATTTACATTTATCAAGTGGCTGCTTCAAATCTTTTTGCAATTGACTCAATAATTCTGATATTTGCCTGATGTGGAATAAATAAATCAACATCATCATCAGTAGTTATTCCAGCCTACCAATAGCCATCTTCTACAGTTTCTGGAAAACCCTTACTGCAAATTTAAAGATTTCTCTTCCATTCATTTTCAGATAAATATCTTTATTATCAATTTTCTTTAGATACAGGCTCTTTAGTACCTCCTGCAGGCACTAATAATTCACATGTCCAGAACCATCAGCTACAAGATGGCTGCTAAATATCCTCCATTTCCACTTCTCCAAGTACAACAGCTCCTGCACCATCTCCAAATAAAATACAAGTTCCCCTATCGGTCCAGTCAATTACTCTTGACATTGCTTCTGCTCGATAACTTACTTTCTTATAGATCCAGCTTTAACGAAAACTATGTCCCGCAGAGTAAGCGTAAAACAAACCCAGTACAAGCTGCACTCAGTCAAATGCTGCGCATTTTATTCCCAATTTATCCTGAACAAGTGCGGCGAGTTGATGGAGTTCCATAATCAGATGTCATAGTTGCAGCAATAATTAAGTCAATTTCATTTTTATCTATTCCCTGCATCCTCAATTGCTTTTGCTAGGCATCTAAACGCCAAATCTGATGTTCCTTCATTCTCATCTATAATTCTTCTTTTCTTTGATGCAGTTCTAACTGTTATCCACTCATCATTTGTATCCACAATTTTTGCCAAATCATCATTTGTCATTATCTTTTTCAGGCACATAAGATCCTGTTCCTAAAATTCCAACTTTCATATCTCACCTCAGATTTTTATTTTTCTCTATCTGTTTCTTTATAATTTTAGCAAATTCTCAGTTTAAAAATTATCTACTAAAGTCTATCATGAAATTCTATAAAAATACAACTAAAAACATTCAAATTGAAAAATAATAAAATCAGCAAGACATAAATCCTGCTTCAACAAACTATTCAGCATCAGCTGCTTCGTTACCTGCTAACACTTGTCTACCTCTGTAGACTCCTGTTTCTAAGTTTAATCTATGTGGTCTTCTTATTGATCCATCAGCTCACAACAATGTTTTGGAGCTTGATAGAATCATGATCTTCCATATTTCTTTTGCTTTAGAAGTTCTCTTTCTCAGGTACTGCCATTATTTATCGACTCCTTTCTAATTTTTATATCATTAATATTTTTCACTTTAATATTGTAAAAATAATTATAAAAATCATAATTTTTCACATTTATACAAACTATTATAATAAATATAAAGCCATTTGTCAAGGCTTTAATCTATTTTCCATTTATTCACAAGATATTTTTTCTAACTTTTTATTGAATTTCTGTTACTTTAATTTTTCAAAAATTTATTTTTGATTCTCTTCAATAATGTAACTTTTTTCTTGCTTATCAATAATAATTTGATATCTCAGTATCAAATTCAAGATTTTTATCAGAAATTTCATCTGTCATTGTTTCATTCCCAACAACTAAAACAACAAAGTTCTCATTTGTTATTTGCATCTATCAATTTTTCCAATTTTTAACTTCATATTATTTGAAAAATTTTTATATAAAATATTTTCAACAGTTTTTAAATCATTCTCCAAAATTGTCTTGATTTTTATTTTTCAATCGGTAATGAAACATCTTCAGCATTTTCTTTTATTTTTCTTCGTTCAGATATTTTTGATAAGTCCTGTGCTGTTAAATACTTTTCATTGGATAACTGCTGTATTTTTAATTTATAGTTTTCAATTTTATATTTTCCAGTCTAATTTTCTCAATATCCTGTTTTTAAAAGGCTCTCCTACAATTTTTAAAGTAACAGTTTTATCTTATTAATAGAATTATCAAAAACATAATGATTTTTAATTCCCTGAAATAAATAATGAATTTTCTCTCGCTGTATCTTGAACTAAGTTATTGCTGTATATACTTGGAATAATTATGATTAACTCACTATATAAAATATTATTTGTTTTTATTGAAATTTTATTTCTTGCTTCAAAAATATTTCCAGAATAAACTATCAAACCAACTAATGTTGCTATCATTATAAAAATACATTTATTATAAACAAATATCCTGCTCCAAGAAAAATTTTCAGATTCCCATGAGCAATCCCAAATCCCTACACACAAAGGAGGCATGTAATGCTGTTGCAATAGCTACTCAGGAACTACATTTTCCACCATCTTCTTCAGTTTTTCGCAATTACTCCTGCAGTTCCACCAAAATTGCGATTAAAACATCCCATAAAGTGAGGATAAGTTCTTGCTAGTATCTGTGGTGTTGCATCATTTATAGGGCTTACTAAAAATAAAAAGTGGAACTTACTACACTTATTAATATAAAAATTCCCAATCTAAAGAGTGATACATAAACTCTTTTTAAATTTCCATTTGATAATCCCAATCCTAGCGACTGAATTGGCGACATTAGTGGCGAAATCAACATTAGCTCCAATAATTACTGCAACAGAATTTGTATTTAATCCTATTGAAGCCTATAATCATTGCACAAATCAGAATAAACATTGTTTCCTTTGTAAAATCAGAATCTTCAATAATATTTCTTTTTAAAATCTTTGTATTTTTCTCATGTTTTTATTTTTTCTATCATTTTACTATATCTCCTTTATATTTTTTATAAATTAGTAACTTATTTAATTTCTATTTCATTTAATCATCTTCATAAACAGGCTCAATATGAATCAAAAGTCTTTTTATATTTTTATATTTGTGTTTAATTTTTGAAATTTTATTTGTAATATCATGTGCTTCTTCAATCGTCTTATTTTTATCCATTCGTACATCCACAAACATATAAATGTCCTTTTCCAGAAGTAGTCATGCGAAAATCGTGTGCATTTTTCAATTTCTTCAAATTGTAATATTTCTGAACGAATTTTCAATCAGGTCATCATCTTGTGAGATCCAGCAATATCAAAGAATTTTTCCTTTATCAGTTCATAACCGCTCTTTATAATATGAGGTGACACAATAAATCCTACCACTGTATCAAATACAGGATGAATCTTTGATAGAGTAAGCCCAATCAAAACAGAAGTTGATATTACAATATCTGTCTCGTAATCTGCAAGAAGTGAATTTATCAAAGCATTATTATATTTTTGCTTTTCTTTTGCATAAAAACCAATTGAAAAGATTTTTATCAGTATTGCTAGAACAGTTTACATAATTATTGGAATGAAATGTAGTATTTACATTATTTTCGCTGTTAAAAGAGGGTACATTTTGAAAAATTATCTTTTATAAGCTCAAAAGCTGTTATCATTATAAATGTACCAACTGTACACTAAAAACCGATCTCTATCTTCTGTGCCCAAATGGATAGCTCCTTATCTTCAGGATTGCTTCCAACCTTTAATCCCACTGATAACTCAATACATTGGTAATCAAGTCAGAAAGTGAATTTAATCCATCAGAAAGCAACGACATACTGTAAAAATTTTTCCAGCTATAATTTTTAATAAAGCCAAGAACAATATTTTACACAAATAGTAAACTTGAAATAAATAGTATATCTGTCTTTTAGTTTTCTGCCAGATTATTCAATATATATCCATCTCCCTCTGTTTTTACAAATCGCTTGTTTTTCAAGAAAATTGTCTGTTTTATGATTAGTCATGATTAGTGAGTCAAAAATTTTTATTTGTAATCCAATTAATTATATATTTTATGTTTCCATATCCGTTATTTCTCAATTTTGGCAAAATAAATATTTTTTAGTTCTGCGATATCATTCAAAGCTATCAGTGCATAACCATACAATTCTTCCATCAGTTATATATATATATCCTCCTTTTCCTTGTCAAAAGAAAATTTCTGATCTATCTCTAATATATCTATTAAAACTTTACTGATAGTCTCATTTTTATCCCATTCGACTACCTTCATTGTGAAACCTCCATTCACTAGCAAAAGAAACTATAACTTAAAAGGACTTTTATTCAAAACACTCTCAACTAAATTAAGCTAAATAAATCTAATTTTTAAAATATGTATTATAATTATCTAAATAAAAGTCATACATCAAATTCTCGAAAATATTTTCACCGTCTGTTTCTTAATCCAAAGCTCAAAAACAGCTACCCTATAAACCTAGAGAAACTAACTTAGTGCTGCTTCGTTTCCCGACCTGACACGTTTCGCTAACTCCTCTACAATACAGGACTATTTTCTCAACACTTTTGAAATAAGGCGTTGACACTAAAACTTTCCTCAAATTTGACATCACCTCTACTAAAGCGGGTTGTAGATACAGGGCACCGCTAACTCAGCTAGTGTATCTAAATCAATTATATCATTTTTCTTGTAATATTGTCAATGTTATAAAATTTCTGGTTTGAAAAATAACTTCCATTTTTAAACATATTTTTACCTTAATCTTACCGTCTGCTCGCATATTTATAAAACTGGGTTTTGTTTCTAAATAATTTGCTATTAATGACTTCATTGATCTTTGCAACAGGTGTTGAAACCATATCTTTTCCATTTTTATCTAGATATTTTTCTACTTGCATGTCTCACTAAATAAAGCTGGTTTGTTTTTCGTCAAACTTAATTTCACTATTTAACTCAATCACTCCTTCTGACCTATCTGCCAAAAAGTGAGGCATCGTAATCTGTCACAACATAAATTCTGTTATCCTTTAAAATGAAATTTTAGGATTTTTTTACAGTAATTTTTCCCTACTAGGAAAGTTCTTTTGTAATTGGAAATTTTTCCTTAGCCTTTGACTCAATTACTGAATTTTGGCTATACGAATGCGTTTTATTTTGCCAAAAATCGCATGGAAATTACTCCAAACATCATTATTAGCATTAATAAAAGCTGTTTTTTAAAAATGAATTTTACTTTTCATAACCAATCTTTTTCTCCTTTTCTTTGTTACAATTTACTTGAACTTATAGTAAAACTAGTTTAGAAATAGAACTCAAAAGTTACGACTATTTTACTCAAACCCTAAATTTATATAATTTCTAGCAGTTCAATTTTAAACGATTTTCGAGTATATTTTTAAAAATAATTTTCAAGTATTTGCTTGACCTAATAATACAAAATATTATTTATTATTTCATATTTTTAAAAAGTTAGTTTTTATCTTTTATCTAAAAATTTTACTTTCAAATATTTTTCAAAAATTTTTGCTGTATGTGATTTTCGAGATTTTATTATTTCCTCTGAGTACCTTGTGCAATAATCTGTCCGCCCTTTATGCCCATCCTTCAGGGACCCTATATCTACTATATAGTCAGCATATTTTTATAACATCAAGATTATGTTCGATTACAAGCACTGTATTCCCTTTTTCTACAAGTCGATTTCCAGTACTTCCAGCAGTTTTCTAATATCTTCAAAAATGAAGTCCATGTTGTAGGCTCATCAAGTACATAAATCGTGTTTCCCACGTGAAATTTTTGAAAGTTCTGTGGCAAGTTTTTATTCTTTGAGCTCTCCTCCAGAAAGAGTTGTGCAGGCTGTCCCAGTTGAATATAGTTCATTCTCACATCAATCAATGTCTGCAATTTTCTCTCAAGTGTTGGAATATTCTTAAAAAATTCGTATGCTTCCTCAACCGTCATATCCAGCACATCCGAAATACTTTTCCCTTTGTAATGTACTTCCAATGTTTCTCTATTATAACGTTTTTCCCTTACAAACTTCACATTCCACATAAACATCAGGCAAGAAATTCATCTCAATTTTTATTAATTCCAGCACCGCTACAGGCTTCACATCTTCCACCTTTTCACATTAAACGAAAATCTTCCCTTTGCTATATCCTCTCACTTTTCGCATCATTTGTCTGAGCAAATAAATCTCTTATATCATCAAATATTTTTCGTATAAGTTTGCAGTATTTGAACGAGGAGTTCTTCCAATTGGCGATTGATTTTATATCAATACCTTTTCTCAAATGTTCAAGTCCTTCTATTCCCACTATTTTCCAGCGGATATAATTTTCCTTTATTCAGTCTGTTGTGAAGTTCTGGATAAAGAGTCTGATTTATCAATGTCGATTTTTCCACTTCAGAAACTCCTGTAACTACAGTAAATACTTCTAGTGGAATGTGTACTGTAACATTTTTCAGATTATTTCCCTTCGCATTTTTCAAAACAATTTCTTTAGTGGCTTTTTCTTCTATTTTTCAGGTACTTCTATTTTTATTTTTTTCCATTCAAATATTGTGCAGTCAATGATTTTCTTTATTTTTCATAACTTGTTTTGGAGTACCCTTCCGCAACGACTTTCTCCACCATTAATTCCAGCTCCTGGTCCTATATCAATCAGATAATCAGCTTCTCTCATTGTATCCTCATCATGCTCAACCACAATCAGGCTATTCCCAATGTCACGTAAATCCTTCAAAGTTGCAAGCAATTTATCATTATCCCTCTGATGAAGTCCGATGCTTGGCTCATCCAGCACATAAATTACACCTGTAAGCCTGCTTCCAATCTGAGTTGCCAGTCTTATTCTCTGCGATTCCCCACCAGATAGAGTTTTTTTGTCATTCTGAAAGACTCAAATAGTCAAGTCCCTACATTTATCATAAATTTTCAGTCGCTCTTTTATCTCTTTTCAATATTTCAGTCTGCAATTTGCATCTGCTTTTCAGTAAGTGTAATATTTTCATAAAATTTCAGCGCATCAACAACACTTACTTCTGTCAAGTCAATAATGCTCTTATCATTTACAGTTATCGCCAATACAACATCTTTAAGCCTTTTTCCCTTACAAGTCTTACAAGTTTCTTTCTCCGTCATATATTTTTACTTCCATCTCTTCCTTTTGCCGATTCCGAAGCAGTTTCTCTATATCGACGTTCAATACCATTCACAATTCCTCAAATTCTCTATTTTCCATTATAACTTAAAACTATCCCCGCTCCAAGAAAACTTAAACTTCTTATTACTTCCATAAAAATTATATCCTTTCTCTTTTCGAGTCAATTCAGACACCTTTTTATCCAAGTCGATTTTATGGGCTTTTGCCATTGCCGTAGAATAAATCCCAGTTCCACCCCTTTTTTGTAGTCGCTCCTGGAAAAACAATTCCACCTTCATTAATTGATAAATTTTCATCTACAATTAATTTATTCTCATCCACTTCCAACCTTGAACCAAGCCCATTACAAACTTCACAAGCCCCCATAAGGTGCATTAAACGAAAACAGTCTTGGCACAACATCTGGAAAAATCACATCAGGATGATTTGGACAGGAAAAATTTTCACTATACTTTGTTGTCTTCTCCATCTCACATTTGCAATAATTTTTCCATTAAGCTCACTCTGCTGTTTCGATAGCTTCTGTAATTCTACTCAAAAATTCCTTGTCATCTTTTACAACAAGTCTATCTACAACAACTCAATATTATGTCTTTTTATTCTTATCTAAGTCAATCGATGTCATTCAAGTCCAAAATATCTCCATTTACTCGAACTCTCTGAAACCCTTTTTCTGCAAATTCAAGAACAAATTTTTATGAGTCTCCCTTTTTATCAATAACAACAGGCGATAACATCTATCAATTTGTCCTTTTTCATTCCGTCCCATTCACAAGATTATCCACAATTTCCTGAATCGACTGTTTTTTCCACCTTCTGATGGCAACATTGGACAATGTGCCTCTCCATATGTGCCCATAAAAGCCTCATATAATCTCATAAATTTCCGTAGTTGTCCCAACAGTCGAACGTGGATTCTTAGAAACACTTTTCTGCTCAATCGAAATCGCAGGCGAAAGCCCCTCAGTCACTATCCAGTTCAGCTTCTGCATTTGCCCAATAAACATTCTCGCATAAGCAGACAAACCTCCACATACCTTCTCTTGCCCTTCCGAATATATCGTATCAAATGCAAGCGAAGATTTCCCTCCCTGAAACTCCTGTAATTACCACAAGCTCATTCTTAGGAATCTCAATATCAATATTCTTCAAATTATGCTCTCTTGCTCCAATAATTTTTATCTTGTTGTCTTTTCATTCTTTTCGATGTTCCTCTCCCTAAAATTTCCCTCAATAAACCAATTCCTCTTTTATTTTTACTTTGGACTATTCATTAATTTATAGTTTTATTTTATATTCATAATCTTTTAACGTAAGGATATCAAAACGCCATGCCTTTTTCTCAATAACAGTTATTTTAACATCTTTCTGCTACTTTCTTGAGATACTGGCTGTTTACGACTACCCCGCATTTACGCAAAACTTTTTATAAAGAAAAATGAAAACTCGATTTTGAATCAAAGTTATTTTAGTACAAATAGTGAATATAATTTAAAATTTGTTGCAAAATTCAAGAGTTATTTTTCTTTAACGAAATTTTATCGTTTTCTAAAATTCTTTAGTTTAATAAATCAGAGCTTTTATGTTCAACACGACTGTCTGCGACTGAAAGGAGGTTTTCGGAATGGGCAAATAAAAGTCATAACTCTATACATATTTGACGTGGCAATCTGCCCAAATTTTAATTATCAGGATAAACTACTGAAGATAAGGATTTTCGGATTAGCAATCGCAAAAATAAATAAAGAAAAGCTTTTATTAATAATAAATGTTTTAAAAGATAAAAGCCTGTTTCACAAATAACAATCTATGAAACAGATTTTTCAATATTATTTTAATTTAAATATTTTTATATTTCATTTAGAATTCTAGTATTCTTTTGTTGTATTAAACTAGTTCGTTCTACAGATTTTTCTTCATACGCAGAGTCAATCCAATTAGTATACTTTTCCATAATTTTCATTTCTTCATCTGAATATTTTATCCACATTTCTTGAGAATTAATTAAGATTCTGTTTTAATTTAGAGTGACGTATCTTATTTTTATCAAATTTTCTGAATTAATTTATTATATTTCATCCATTTTTCTTTTCATTTTTCTAAAATTCTAAATGTTCGCTACCATTTTCTGGACAATCACTACTTTCTAGTACAACTATTTCAAATATTTTCTGAAAAACGAAACTATAGAAAGCATCATAAATATAAAAATTATTTTTCATATTAAAGTACTCCTTTTGTCATTTTTATTCTTTTATTGCTCTTGTTGCTATAAAACTTTGCAATATTAAGTTCATGCAACCTTCCAAATCCATTTGTATCATCATAAATATCTGTTAGTCTAAATCCAGCCTTTAATTGTCCACCTATCTGTTCTGATATTGTGTGGGAAAAATTGAATTCCACAGTCCTGTTCTTCCAGCTGTTTTTCTTTGCTCTTCATTGACTAATGGATTGAATGGAAGACTATTGATGATTTTTTTCTTCCCTTTTCATCTACAGTATAATTTGTTCCAATATCCAAGCCGCACAATAAAATTCCACCTTTTTCAAGATTCTGTAACATTCTTTAAAAACTGGTTCAACTTTTTTTCGATATAGGAGTTGCTTACTGGATGAAAAATTATGTCAAAACTGTTGTCTGCAAATGGTAATTTTTGTCATATCGGCTTTGATAATTTCTATTTCATATTTTTCACGTTCTGCAACCATTTTTCAGCTTCCAGCTGTTTATCTGAATAATCTAACAGTGCAGTTTGCACCCAAAGCTAAAAATATAGGCATTTGCTGTCCACCACAGAAGCTCAGTCCTAATATTTTTATCTTTTAAGTTTCAAACCATTCGTGAGGTACAGGATTGACTGGTGTTAAGAGGACATCCCAATTACTATTTTTAGCGTTTAAATAAGTTTCATGGCTAATTGGCTGTCCCCATTCCCAGCCTTCTTCAACCCATCGGTCAATTGTTTCTGCATTTTATTTCTTGATAAGATTTTGAGCATTTTTATTCCTTTTTGTTATCAAATTTTTATTTTTCATACGGCAATCCTGATGCTCTTCGGAGCTTTTCGATTTTCCCTACAACCAACTAATGCCAATAAAGTCAAAACGTATGGTATCATTGTCAAAAATTGCTGAGATATTGGTAGTCCGATTGTTTTTGAAACATCTGCAAATGCTTGTCCGAAAGCAAACAATAGACTTGCCAAAAATTGCTCCTAATGGATTCCATTTTTCCAAAAATCATTGTCGGCCATAGGCGATATATCCACGTCCTGCTGACATATTGTTTGAAAAAGATGGAAGCAATACTGCTGTAAGATAAGCTCCACCAAGTCCCTGCTAATGCACCTGATATAAGCACAGCGATATATCTTGTCTTGTAAACACTTATTCCAACTGTATCAGTCGCTAACGGATGTTCTCCCACTGAACGGATTCTCAAACCTAAAACATGTTTTATATAAGAAAGAAAATACATTGCTATAGCAGACTGCATAGATTAGTAATTATCATTAATGGACGATTTGCCAATGATTTTGCTAATGGAGTACTTCCAGCAGTTTTATAGATGGTTTTTTTATAGAATATGAAGTGATTGCGGTACTGCAAATAGATTTATTGCAACTCCACTTATAATTTGATTTCCTTTAAGATTGATACTGATTACTGCGTGAATTAGTGAAATTAAGACCCCCCACTATCACTCCAAAAAATTATTCCTAAATATGGATTTCCCTGTAGTATATTGAGCAACTGCTGTTGCAAACGCTGAACTTAGCATAATTCCTTCAAGTCCAATATTAACAATTCCACTTTTTCAGAAATACACGCTCCTACAGCTGTTATTAAGAATTGGAGGTGCTATTATTATTGTTTGTTGCGAATAAATTAAATATTTGTTTTAATACAATCATTTTTATTTTTCCTTTCTGACTCAATATTTTTATTTGATAACTAAATTTATACCGTTTTCTTTTTATTAAGCATAAATTTAAATAAATTTTCTGATGCTACGAAAAATTATGATTAACGCTGTACAATAAATACAATATCCTTTTATCAATCTGGTATCTTTGTTGCAACATTTGTCCCCCAACTTCAAGTGCAGCATAAAAATATCGCTGCAACTAATATTCCAAATGGGTTATCCAAGAAGTGCTACTGCAAGTCCTGTAAATCCATAATCTCCCATTATTAAGCTCAGTGATATGTGTACTGAGATGCTCCACCTAAAACACGTTCAGCTCCTCCAAGTCCAGCACACGCTCCAGCGATTCCCTATTGCCAAAAACATAATGTATCTTGGATTGATTCCTGCATTTTCAGCAACTGTATCACTTTGTCCGACTGCTTTTATTTCATATCCTTTTTGAAATATTTGAAAAAAAGAAAAATATTCCTATTGTCAGAAGAATTGCGATTACAAAAACCAAAATTTAAGTTTCTGTTTTGTAACTTTTTGCAAAAAGTAACGGTAATCTTGCTCCTTCAAAGATACGTGGCGATTGTGTATTTTGTGAGCAGTGGGATCTTTTAAAAGTCCATTTAACAAGAAATTTTTGCACTTCAATCATAATATAGTTTAACATAATCGTACTGATTACTTCACTTACTCCAAATTTTGCATGCAACAGTCCAGCTACTTCCAGCCCAAAGAAATCCAGCGATTATAGCTACAAGTGTTACAACAATCACATTTCAAAAACATAATTTTCTAAATGTGATTGCCCAGAAAAGTAGCACAAGTCCTCCTGCAATCATTTGTCCCCTGCATTCCTATATTAAATAATCCCGCTTTAAAGAGCTACCATTGTCGCAAGTGCTGAAAAATATTAATGGTGTTGCAATAAATAATGTCTTTTGCAAGTCCACTAAAGAATGGAGATCTTGGCGAGTTTGATAAAAAGCTGCTCGCATCATATCGGTATAGGCTATAAATGGATTTACACCTTTTCGTTATCATTATCATTCCACCAATAATTAATGCGATTAATACTGCAGTATAGATGGTAGAAAATCTCTATCTTATTTTTAATCATCTATTTTTCCCTCCTGCCATTAATATTCCTATTTTTCTGTTGTTGCATCTTTTCTATCAAATCCCTACAATTCTTCCCTGAATACATTACTGCAATTCTGTCACTTAATAGCCATTACTTCTGACAACTCTGCCGAAACAAGCATTATAGCCTTTTTCTGAGTTTTTCATTTCAAAAATCGTATTATGAATCATCTCAGTTGCACCAATATCGACTCCTCTTGTAGGCTGTACCGCAATAATAAATTTATTTTCACGTTCCAGCTCTCTTTGCTACAACGACTTTTCTGCTGATTTCCACCAGACAGTCCACCAAAATTTTGATTTTTCCATCTGTAGGTCTAATATCATACTTTTTCTATGTATTCATTAGTTTTTTCTCAATTTCACTATAATCTAGCAATATTCCTTTAGAATATTGATCCTGAAGTCCTAAGCCATATTCTCCTCTATAGTAAAAATCATCAATAGTTGCTCTTTTATGTCTGTCTTTCAGGTATATGGGAAAGTCCTTTTTCCTTAATAAGTTTTGGTGATCTTGTTTTCCAACTCATCGTTATCTATAAAATATGTTCCGCTATCAACTTTTATAAGTCCCTGCAAAGCTTCTATCAGTTCAGTTTGTCCATTTACCTTCTACACCAGCAATTCCAAGAATTTCTCCTTCTCTTATTTCAAATGAAACACCTTTTAACTTTTTCAATATTTCCACTTTTTCACAGTTAAATTATCAACTTTTTACAACTACATCTCCCAGTTTACATCTGGACGTTTCACTTCAAACAGTACAACACGTCCAACCATAGATTTGCAATTTTTCTTTCGTTGCTTCCTCAGTCTTGAGTTCTCCAACATCGCTTCCACGTCTAATAACTGTTATATTATCTGATAAATCAAGTACTTCCTGTAATTTATGAGAAATAAAAATTATTGTTTTCCTTCTTTTACAAGATTTCTCATAATTTCATAAAGTTCTTTTACTTCCTGAGGTGTAAGCACTGCACTCGGCTCATCAAACACCAATAGCTCTGCTCCTTTAAATAGCACCTTTAAAATCTCAATTCTCTGATGAATTCCAACTGATAAATCTGACACTTTTTGCATCTGGATCAATATTCAGTCCATATCTTTCAGAAACTTCCCAACCTTCTTTCTTTCGCAGTATTCAAATCAAAAATACTCCACCTTTTTAGGGTTCAAATCCTAAAACCATATTTTTCAGCAACTGTCAATGTATCAACTAGCATAAAATGCTGATAAACCATTCAATTCCCTAAAGTTTGCCGCAGTCGTAGGGACTTTCAATATCAATTTTTCCCTTTATAAAAATCTCACCAGAAGTCGGAGAATACAATCCATTCAAAAATCTTTCATAAGCGTAGACTTTACCTGCTCCATTTTCCCCAACAATTGCATGAATCTCCCCTTTTTACTCTTCAGCGTAATATCATCATTTGCGACAATTTTTCCGCCCAAAAATTCTTTACGTATATTTTTCATTTCAAAAATATATCCGCTCATCTTTTCCTCCTACTTCTCTAAGATTTTATCCTTATTCAATATTTTTCATCCATAAAATCATTCATCCAAAAAGCTTTTTAATTATTCTTAAATTAACAGAAATTTTAAACAAACGATTTAAGATTTTATATTAAACAAATTTATTATTTATATTATAAAAATATAATTTTTAAAAAGTCTGATACATAATAGTTTGAACTTGTTTTTTAGCAAACTCAAGTACTTCTATTGGCTTTTTCACCACATTTATCTTATAATCCTTGTAATAATATTTTTGGATTTTTCCTCCTATAAATACTACTGTATTGTTTTCATTATAAGTATATCCATGATATTCACTCATTTTCAAGTAGTAATGGCGATCTTTTTAATTTTAACTGATTTTTGCAAGTTCTTCAATTATTTCATTAGGAAAACCTGTTAGATAAAACATTTCTTTGAAGTTCAGGCAATACAGCCTGATCTTCTAGCTTTATCAGAAAGTAGAATATCTTATCAAATTTGTACATTGAATCATCTTTAAACTTGTTTAATCCTGAATTTTCATAAGTTTCTTTTTATAAAAATTCAACATTTGATTTTTCAAAAATTTTTCTACAACTTCTTTCCGATTGTTTCTCAACTCTTCAATCAAGAACTCCTTATCCAGTTCTGAATAAAACATTTGTGGGATTAAAATCAGTTTTTATTTAAAAGTTCATAAAAGTACATAAATCTGTCTATTTCAAATATTCCTGATCTGTCCCTAAGGTATTCTGTCAAATTAGCACCGTTTGACATTGCAACCATCTGCTGTCTATAATACTCATCCAAAGAAGAAGCTGGTAATTCCAATGATTTTTCCTCTTCTGAAAGCTGATCAACTTTTATATCCTGCATTTCCTGATAAAATCTATTTTCCAGAAGCAAAGAATATTTCTTTCCTTTCTTTATATTTTTCAGAAAAGTATTAAATTCATTATAAAAATCTATTCTTTTCCCAAAACAAATCTGTCGGATAAGTAATTTTCGAAACAACTTTTATCTCATAACGCCCTGGTATAACCTTTCCGCATTTTTCTCTTCTCCATTAATCAGTCACTTTTACCTGATTAAATCGTGGCTGTTCTTCTTCCTTCCATTTTATCTCCTTTTTATTTTGTCAAAAAGAGCAAAACTCGTCATGCTGCATCCAAGCAACATCAAAACTATTAATTTTTTTCAAGTTTTTCCTCCTAATATTTTTATAAATTTTCTTTTATCGAAATCAGCAATATTTTCTGGCACGACTTCCATCAATTCTTCCAATGTTGCATTTCGTATATTTTTATCAATCCAAATTTTTATTAATTCCTTTTTACGCTTTTGGACCAATTCCTGCAATATCATCCAATGCACTTTTTACATTTCGTTTACTTCTGTAATTTTCTATGATGTGTAATTCCAAATCTGTGATGCTTCATCACGTAATCTTTGCAAAATTTTCAATGTTTCGTCTGTTTTTTCAAATAAATATGGTCACTTTCATAACTTTTTAAAAATTTCCTCTTCCCTTTTGCAATTCCAATTACATCAGGTATGTTCTATTTTTCCCAAGTTTTTCCAGCACATCTACAGCTACACCAGCTGTCCTTTTTCCACCATCTATTAAAATCAAATTGGGCATTTTGGTCATTTTCTATTTTGGAATATCTTCGTGTCAACTTTCTCTCATCATTAAAAAGTCATCAGGCGTGTCTTTTTACGGTAATCTTAAAAATGTCTATATTCCTTTGGCGTAGTTTCCCATCAAGTGCCACCGTCATTGCTGCAACTGCATCTTTTCCTTGAATATTTGAAATATCAAAACATTCAATTCTAGTAAGGCAAACTTTTTCAACCGTAGCTCTTTTTTCAAATTACGCAGCCCTTCCTGAACCATACGACGTTTTCTGTAGTATTTATCGACTTCTTCACGCAGATTTAAATACTCCCATTTCTAATATTTGCAATCTTCGGCTATTTATTTTTGGAAAATGAAATTTTTATTTCCCTATGTTTTTTCAATTTTTGCCATTCTTTTTATTAAAAGTTCGCTTGACATAAATCTCTCATCACAAATAATATGCTTTTGGAATATTCCTTTTTCATAGTACGAAGTAATTAACTCTGCTCGAACAGGTTTTCTTCCTGACTTCTCTCCATCAGAAATTATTGTATGGTTTTTATTAATAACTCTTCCCTTCCCGAATATTCAGTACACATAAAAACACATTTCTCTTTTTCCTCGAAACACAAAAACATCTTCGTCAATTTCCTTACTGTATTCAATAATCTGAGTTTCAACATTTTTCATCACAGCTCAACTTTTTCACGCTCGTTAATTGCACGCTCAAATTCCATTTCATCACTAAACTTTTTCATTCGGCTTTCCAGCATTTCAATAACTTTATCGAATGTCCCCTTCAAAAATTCTTGAAATTTTTGACATTTGTGCTATGCACTCATCTTCGATATCCTTGTATTTACAAGGTGCAGGACAAGTTTTCATATAATATTTTTAAACAAGGTTTTGTTATTTTATCCATACTTTCGATTAGCGAGTCTCATACTGGAAATATCTTAATAAAGCGACTTCATTGCAAAAAATATTCCATCGGATATGGTCAAAAATATTCTGCATTTTCATTTAATCGTACTTCTCACAATTTCCACTTTAGGAAATTTTTTTCTTTGATAAACTTTTATATATGGGTAAGTCATCTTTTTAATAAAATATTATATTTTGGCTTATTCTTCTTTATCAAGATTATTTTTCTAGAATAAGTGCTTTCAACTCTGATTTACAGATAAAAACTCAATATCCTTAATATTTTTGACTTAATTCCAGCGTCTTTCTGATTATGCGAATTTACATTCATAAAGTAAGATTTTCACCCTATTTTGCAAATTTTTGCCTTTCCCAACATAAATAATCTTTCCCATCGCGCATTTTCATCAGATAAACTCCTAGGATGATGTCGGAATATCTTTATATTTAATTGGTGATTTTATTTCTTCTTCATTTTCAGTAATTTTTCCATATTTCTCTTTTCTATATTATTTTATAATTTGCTATTCACATTTTGAAAAATTAAATTTCTTATTTTCTCCTACTTCCTCAGATGCGATAATCCATCTTTGAGAAAGATCATCATATAGTTTATTGTGACAGAGGTAGCTGAACAGTGTTGTCCTCCTGAACATCCAATTCCTATACGCAAATGAGATTTTCCTCTCTTTTTCATACTTTGGAATTAGATACTAAGCATATCAGAGCTTTTGTAAAATTCATGACTTTCTGGCAGTCCCATTACATAATCCTGAGACTTCCTTTATGATTTCCAGTTTTTATTTTTTAAATTATGATGTAATAGGATTTGGTAAAAATCATCAAGTCGAAACATTAAATGTAAATCCAGTGGAATTCCATATTTAAAAGCCAAAAGATGTTAATTTAATATTTATGACCTGAAAATTCCTTTTTCTAAAATTTTCTGAAGTTCCTTTACTGATAATGTACTAGTATCAATCACTAAATCGATTTTCAACATAAAATCTTTTATAATTTTACGCTCCGCCTTTATATTTTGCAAGTAATGTATCATATAGATTTAGAGGGATGTTTTTCTTCTGGAAAGCTCATATCTGCTCAAAGAACATCTGTTCTTGCATCCAAGATAAATCATAGTATGCAAATATTTCCTCTTTATCCAGTATTTCAGAGCTGTTTTTGTCAAACTGTTCTATACTCCTGATTTCTAACATCTATTGCTATATCCACTGATTTCTCTTCTCGCTGCTAATAAATATCTCATTCTAGATACTGAAATAAATTAATCGGGAAAGTTGTCAATAGCAGAAAAGTATTCCCTGTCCTCAAAAATTCATTGCTCAGATTTTCCAGCCCCACTCATTTCCAGTTATTATACTAGCTCTTTTTGCTTTATCCATAAAACAACCTCTTTTACAAAATAAATTTATTTTCATTCCTTAAAATTATTATAGCTATATCTCTTAATAAATATAAATAATTTTTCTTTTAGATAAATAAATAATTATCACAAATATTTTATTCCAAAAAGACTATAGAATTTTAAAGTAATCTCACACTCTATTTATTTTTATCTTTATTCACTATCTATAATTATACATATGAATTAATAAAAATCAATTTTTCTTTTTATTTGGATATAAAAGATTATTAATCAAATAATAATTAATAGAATTGTTAAATTGAAATTTTACGAATATAAATTACAGATAATGTAAGAAATGAAATACTAATTGTAATAAAATACTTCTACTATAAACTATAAATATTTTCAATACTCAATGAGTTAAGATAAATATTTTATAGCTAATATAAAATATTACCCACTTATTTTATCTTTTTAAATGGATAATAGTTTTTAATTTTTATAATTCTTCATTTAATTTTTAAACTATGAAAAGTTGTATCCATGCTTTTTCAAAATTTCCTGATAAACTTCATATTTTTTTATATATTTTTTTATGCTCTTCCTGATCTGGTTCTGTATCTGTCTTTTATTCTGACCATTTTTCTTATAGTGTCTTCTAATGAATCTCCTGTTATAGCTTGCTGACTTGCAATCGCTCCACCAAGTCCCACCCTAATTCACTTCCTTGCTAAAAGTTTCAACTGGAATATTCAAAATATCAGAAAAAAATCTGACACCATTGTTTTGAGTTAGTTCCACCACCTGAAATACGGATTACATCTGAGGTCTTTTTCCCTAAACTTTTCTCTAGTTTATCCAAATGCTGCTTTATGAGAAAAATACGATTCCTTCATAAACAGATCGAATCATTTCAATTTTGTAGTTGTCGCTGTAAGTCCCTAAAGAAAGCATGATGGAGCTTCAGTGTGAGTGTTACTTCCATACAGGAATGGTAAAAATATAACTTTACTGTAAGAAGCTGTCGTATCCTTTAAAAAAACTTCAAGTCCTGTGTAAATACTCTCAGTTTCTTTTTAAACTGGACATCTCTTTCCGACATTAGTATCTTTAAAAATAATATCTAAATTTCCAGCAGAAGTTGGACTTGACTCTTCACTAAAAATCCCTATTTGGAAAATACGAATTCATTTGACCACTTTCATAGCCTGCAGGTATTTTTTTGACGGATAAGTGTTTATATTCCAAGTTCCCTGCAATAACGCTAAATGCAGAACTGTCTAGAACTCCCAGAACCTATCTGCGCAGGCATCAATATCAAACAGTCCTCCAACAACAGGTGTACCTTCCAGAAGTCCCTGTAATTTCAGAAACCTCCTTTTGTAATTCCTCCGACAATTTCCTTGTAATCAACCAATGGCGGCAATGCCTCTTTCATTTCAGGTATTTCAAAAATTCTAGAATTTCATCATCATAAGTTCCTGTTTCAAAATTAATCCAATGATTTCCTGAAGCATCTCCATATTCCTGATTCACTTTTTCCAGTGAGTTTAAAACGAACGTAATCTTTTGCTGATAAAATTGCTCCTATATTATTGTAGGATTGAGGGTTCATTTTCTTTTTAACCAATGCAGCAATACTGGACTTTTGAACTCCAAAAAAACATGCTGCCTTGTCTTATTCCACAATTTTTATTTCATTTTCAAATTTATTTGCCAGCTCTCCTGCTCTTCCATCTGTGGATAAAAATACCGTTTATAAATTCCTTGCGATTTCTTTATCCAGCACATAAAAGTCCTTTTCCATGACCGACACAGGCAACTGCAGTAATATCTCTTTCCCTGTTAAATTTGATTTTTTTAAAAGCTTTTTTTATTGAATCATAAATTGCATCTGAAGTTTCTTTTTTAAATCAACTTCCCTGTAACCTGGTTTTATTTCCTTCCTCATTGTATGAAACGAAGAAACTCCAATTTCATCTCCATTTTCATCAAAAATAATAGCTTTTTGTGTTTGTTCCCCATAATCTATACTCAAAAAAATATTTTCATAAACTATTCTCCTTTTTACAAAAGTCAATATTAAGAAATACAAGAAACAAAAAGCTCCTTTGTATTTCAAATTAAATATTTTAAAATTCTTAAATATTTATATCTATTCCTTCTGTTGCAGGATCAACAGATTCTTTTTATAGCTTTTTACAGCTTCAGGTTTTAAAATACACTCTCTGAGCATTATTATAGAAAAACATCCTCTAATTCTTCTTTTGTAAAAATATCTACATTTTTCAAGCCAGTTGCTAATTCATTATAAGTATTAAATGTTGCAGACCAAGGAGAATCTGTTCCCCAAATAAGTCGTTTTGCTCCCAAAATTTCTTTTTTGCAATAGTTACATTTTTGTATGAATTTGGAAATGGATAATCTTCAGGGCTATCTATATCTTGAATAGCTGATAAATCACTATAAATATTAGGGATATTCCTTCCACATGCTAAGGTCAGCTCTCAGTCTTTCAGGAGTTGCTGCATGCGGAAATGATAAATGACAAACTACAAAATCAATATTAGGATAAAAGTTTTGCAAGATTTGCAATCGCTTGTGGCTGATGGCTTATTTGATCCCAATTACCATAATCTACTGTAACAACAAATCCAGGATAATCTGCCAAATAGTTAAATAATCTTGTTACAAACGGATCTGTATCTCAGTCTAAATGATTTGTATTTCTATATCCATGAATTCCTCCATCTTCACTTATTTCAAATTTTATTGCTCTAAAACCCCTAAAAAACTTCTACATATCTTTTTAGTAATTTCAAGCGCTTCCTTAGCATAAGGATCTACTGAAAATGCTCCAATAAATCTTTCAGGATATTTTTAATTGTAAGATAAGTGTAATAATTTTTGATATCCATGTAAATGTCCTTGTAAAAGTACAGATTTTTCAATACCATTTTCATCCAGCAACTTTAAAAATGATTCTGCTGTAAATTCTGTATCTCCATAACCTTCAGGGAAATAACTGAGTTACATCTCCATCATCCCATATTACTTTTTTCCATTTCCAAGTGAGTCATTCTCCCTTTTTATTGAAATCCAGCAACTGCTTTTTACAATATGTGCATGTGCATCTATTTTTCATATTTTTCTCCTTTAATTACATAATTATAATTCAATTTTTCTAATTTAATCTTTGTCCCATAAATATTTTTTTCTTTACTTCCTTCAAATCCACTATTTTTATCAGCCATCAAATAAGCATAGATACTTTCTCGTTTTGTTCTTAAGAAGAATAATCCCTACTAGATATACAACTATTGTAATTCCTATTAATATAGGATTTCCTGAAATCCAAGCAAAGAAAATTAGTGCATTCAATGGTCTAGCAGTCAAATTAAAACTTGCTATTAATGCTGCCCCTGCAGGTAAAGCTTTTTGTTGCAATTGCTCGCACTTGTATAATATGGTGCTATAAAAGCTGCTTGCATAAAGTCCTAAACTTAGCCAAATTATTCCATTTAATATTGTTTTTTTAAAATATTTCCTTTAGTAACAGCTATCATTGCTTCAATTATAAAAAGGAATTGCAATTAAATCAACCATTGGTAATGTTTTTGTTTCCTGGCAAAACAAAATGACAATATTGCCATAATAGGAATTAATAGTACTCCTGCGATAATTGTTGCAGGTTCTCCAAATCCCTACTCCATCATCAACTGCAATAAACCATCTTTTTTTATCAGTTTCACGTTCATTTGAAGCATCTTGCTTTTTTATTTTTCAACTGCTTCTGCAAGCGGTCCAAATGCTCTTTGCAAATACTCCTGTAATTAATGGAAATATTGTCATAACAGCAGATAGCGAAACAGCAAATCCTAAAATTTGTCCCCAGGCAGTCAAAGTTCCTAATGATTTTAATATTCCCAAAAAAATTCCCATAATAAGTCCTAAAATTGCTCCAAGCATTGTTTGGTTCTCCAAAAACTCCCAATTTTGTCTTTAATGTTTCTGGATTTAATTTTTGATTTGTGAAGTCCCAATAAATTCCATAGAGGATCAAGAATAATCGCTGGAACTAATGATTCTACATTATGAATCGAATTGATTGTTGCATTTTAACTCCATAATATTCAGACCATCTATCAGCAACTGTTTCTGATAAAAGCAGTGAGTAAAGTAACATAAAAATCATAAATGCAAATGATAACGCAAAATTCTGAGTAAATTGATAAGTCATTGCTCCCCAAATCATGTATCCAAAAATTATTCCATAAATTTGATGGAACAAATACACGAGTTACTCCAATTACAAATAACAGAAATTTCAATTAATAATCCCAAATACAAAAATGAAAGTCCAATAGTTGTTGAAAATGACAGTTTTAGAACCCATTTGCCAACCCATATCCACTACTTCCAACTTCAATCCTGTAGCTTTTTACCATTTGATCAACTAACTGAGTTACTGCTGGCGCAAAACTTCCCTATTACCCATCCAAATCCTGTAAGACCAATACCTGCATAAAGTCCGCTCATAATAGATTTTTAACTTGCACTCCAAGTGCTACACTTACTACAAAAAAATCATTATCAGGTACAACTACTGCTGGTCCCAGTGTATTAAATATATCACTAAACACTTTTAACATAATTTTCTCCTTAAAATTTTTTTATTTTAATTTTTTTATGGATTTACCACATTTCTTAAATTTCCTGCAAAAATTCAATGATATTTTTCAGCAGCTTCTTTTTGCCAAAGTTATTCTTCCCTCAACAGTTCCCGTTCCAGCATGAGGTGCCATAATCACACTATCTAAAGCTCTTAATTCCTCTGAAACTTTAGGTTCAAACTCAAACACATCAAGTCCTGCTCCAGCAATTTCTCCTGTTTTCAGTGCTTTCCACCAAATCAGCTTCCACTACAATTGGACCACGAGCTGCATTTACAAGATAGCTTCTATTTTTCATTTTTTGAACGCTTCTTTATTAAATTTACCTTTTTGTAGCAGGTAATCCAGGCGCATGGATTGTTATTACATCAGAATTTGCCAATAACTCGTCAAACTCAACATATTTTACATTTAATTCTTTTTCCTTCTCTTCACCAAGTCTAAAAGTATCATGATACAAAACTTTCATTCCAAAACTTTGAGCTAATTTTTGCAACTGTTTGACCAATTCTACCAAATCCATAAACTCCTAAAAGTTGCTCCTTCCAATGTTAATCCCTGATATTTTCTTTCACTTGGATCAATCCAATTTCCCGTTCTAACAATTTTGTCATAAAATGCCAATCTTTTTGTTGCAGCCAATAATAACGCAAAAGTCATTTCCGCTGTAGGAACTCTCACTGCCTGTGGTGAATTTTCAACTACGATTCCTTTACTCTTTTGCAAATTCAATATCAACATGGTCAAACCCTACTGCATTTAAAGAAATTAATTTTTAAATTTTCTCCAGCTTCTATAAAGCTCTTTATCTGCTTTTTGCCCCATCAATAAAAGTGCATCATATTTATGAAGATTTTCCAACACATATTCTCTAGTGAAAGGTTCTTCTGAATAAGTCACATCAAATTTTTCCATTAATTCTGTAAGTCCTTCTTTTGGTACAATCCCTGTTACTAATACTTTTTCTTTTGCCATTTGATACCTCCTGTATTTTTATTTATCATTAAAATTTTTAAATTTCTGAAACTCATAAAAGCGTCACTTTATGATTTCCATTATTTGCCGAAAAATACATATGCTTTTTCCAGTTTTTCAAAGGCTATTGCATTACTTGACGCACATTTTTTTCTTCAATTATATTTTTGAACAAATTTTTCCATTTTTCATAACTAAATAGCGACAAATCAGCTTTTTCCACTTCTAAAACCATACAAAAACACATTTTTTCCCTGAATAATTTTTCCACCCCAGATAGCATGTCCAAACTCTGTTGGTTCTGGATATTTATATAATTCCTTTTGAAAAATCTTCATTGAAAAACTCTAAGCGTATCTCCATGAAATCCTTGAATTATAACATTTTTTCCTTTTGAGAGTCGCCATCTAAATCAACTTGAACGACATCACTCGTTTCTTCACCAAAAATTACATCAAGTCTCCAGTCTTCTGTGTCTGAATACTCAGGATAAGTTAATTTCACAATTCCTTCCACAGCTGTAATAAGTGAGTATCCATCTTTTTGAACTTCATAATATCCATGATTTTTTTAACAATCTTAACGGCAATTCTTTCAAATTTGTTAATTCTGCACTATCTAAATCAAATTCACCAACAAAAATTTTTACCTTTATCAGACCAATCTTCGACAAATTTTTTTAGAATTTGCAATCGTACAACCAACAAATAATATTTTTCCATCTTTTTGTTTTTATCAAATCAAAACCTATGCAAATACGGAAAATCTGCAATTTTTGACTTCCCATTTTTCATCTTTATATTTTCCATAAACAATTTGACATTCTTTTGAATTGAAACCTGGATAAAAATTTTTGAGTTGCTAAGAAATCCAGCGTACCTGGCACTTGAATAATACTCATTGTACCACCTACAGTATCCCAGACAATTTTTTTGAAAAATTATCATTTATATCATAAGCAAAACAAGAATTTTCAACTTCTGATGCCACCAGTCAAATAATCTTTTATCATCTTTTTGAATACGATTAACTGCATAGCATGATGGTAATTCATCCGAAAAACCTTTTTACATTCACTTTTTCCCTCCTTTCCAAAAATGATTACTTTAAAAACAAAAGTTTTTTAATTTAATAATAACTTAGATATATCTAAGCAAAAACTTTGAAAATAATAATAGACTTGTTCGGCAACTTTATATTTTTATCTCTAATAAGATGATCTCAATCTCTTTTAGAGAAATATTTATCTCATTATATTTTCAAATTTAATACTCATTACCAAACAGGTCTAATAAAGACTAAAATTATTTTAATTAAAAAAATAAAAAAATTAAAGTTCCTTTTAATGGTACTTTAAAGACAAGTTTTTTATTTTCTTTGATTCCTTCACTTTTTAATCCTGGCATATGTACATCATTTGGATACAGAATTAAAATGTCTCTCTCTTTTAACAGAACATTAAATAAATACATTACCTGAGTAAATAACTAAATCTTTTTTTCTTCTTCTGTTTTTCAACTTTCATATTATCTGAAGTGTTAAATGCCACATATTCCTCTCCACAAAGCATTATTTTGCACATCCAAATTTTTAGATGGGTTTCATGATTTTATCTTCCTCTGTGCCAGTTTCGTAAGCATTTACATGCATTTTTATTCCTAAATCAGTATCATACGCTCCAGCATCAAGCTTTTTAGTTCCTCTAAATTTTTTATTTGTATATTCAATACATTCTTGAACTTTTTAGCAACATTTTTATTTTGCAAAAGTATCTTTTAAATTTGTGTATATCACTTTTGACCTCCAAAATATTTCTCTACTATCCACTACAAGTATAACTCGTTTTTTCTTTCTTTGTCAAGATTCAAAAATGAAATTATAACAATAATTTTTATTCAGTTTTTCATCTTTCTTTTACCAACAATTTTTGGTAATAAAATATAATTTTATCACTTAAAAATTTTAATAATTTCAAATAATAATGATAATTTCTAATTTTTTAGGAGATTTTGATGTATTATTTTTACTAGGTATTTCTTCTTTTTATATATTACTTTAACATCTCAATTTATAAAAATTATTAAAAAAATATTTGACTTTTTTAAATTTTATGAGGATATATATTATTATGTGAATATATTCACATATATTAATATGAATTTTTAAAACAAAAAGGAAATAGTATAATGAAAGCAGTAGTAGTTAATCAAGAAGGAACTGGAATAGAAGTTGTAGAAAAAGAATTAAGAGGGACTAAAAGCAGAGAAAGCGTTAGTTGATGTGGAATATTGCGGTGTTTGCCATACTGATTTACATGTGGCTCATGGAGATTTTTGGAAAAGTTCCTGGAAGAGTTTTTGGGACATGAAGGAATTGAATTGTAAGAGAAGTTGTTGATGGTGTAACATCACTAAAAACCTGGAGATAGAGTAAGTATTGCTTGGTTCTTTGAAGGTTGTGGAAGATGTGAATACTGTATCAATGGATAAAAACGAATCAGCTTCCAAAAATATTGTTGGCCATAGGGAAAAAGATATTACAGACGGCGTGTATACTCATTGGACTATTAAAGAATTAAGAGATGTTATAAATAAATTAGTCTATTAGAATAGTTGCCAATAAGTTGCCAGTAAGTTGCCAATAAATTTTTTAATGTATTGAAATAAATAGAAACAGATTAAGATAGAATAAAAACCAAAGCACCATAAATAAAAGAAAAAGTGCAATTCAGCATAAACACTGATTTGCACTATATATCACATTTTAGTTATTCTAATGGTGCCCAG